>AUXO012650351.1_pt1 | contig 43206 bp, 31 predicted proteins | sample 768731 | NCBI WGS metagenome assembly AUXO01 (sample SAMN02715735, study PRJNA202380) | gut metagenome | biome: sheep rumen | host: Ovis aries | place: New Zealand: Palmerston North | reverse complement strand
GAGGATGTAAGAGAAGACCTGCCGTAAAGCCCCCGGAGCCTAGGGAACCAGATATTCCGTGTGGTCTTCTATACCCGCTTCGCGTAGAGCCTCCTTCCGCTCTATGCAGGTGCCACAGCAGCCACAATGCTTCTCTCCTCCCTTGTAGCAGGACCACGTCTCGGAATAATCTATCCCCAGTTTCTTGCCATGCAGGGCTATCTCGGTCTTCGTAATCGTGGTGTAGGGCGCAAAAATCTGGATATGCTCGTAGGTGCCGTTTTCCATGGCCGATGACATGGCCTGGATGAAACTGGAGCGGCAGTCGGGATAAATGGCATGATCGCCCCCGTGATTGGCTATGAGCACCTTCTTCAGTCCGTGACTCTCGGCAATGCCACAGGCTATGGAAAGCATGATACCGTTTCGGAAAGGAACCACCGTACTTTTCATGTTCTCGTCCTCGTAGTGGCCTTCAGGAATGGCTTCTGCGCCTTCCAGCAGGGAGGATTTGAAGTACCGGTGCATGAAATCCAGAGGGATGACCAGGTGCCGGATGCCCAGACGCTCACAGTGCAGCTTGGCGAAAGGAATCTCATTCTGGTTGTGGTTGGCTCCATAGTCGAAACTGATGCCCAGGGCTATCTGGTGAGCATATTCATGGAGCAGGGTGATGGAGTCCATGCCTCCGGAAACGATGATCAAGGAATCTTTCATATCTAGATGAGTGCTATTAATTCTTCGGGTTTATGAATGATGTGACGGGCTCCGTTGGTCTGCAACTCTTCCAGGGAGCGGAATCCCCAGGTTACTCCCACACTTTCCACCTGGGCGTTCCGGGCTGTCTGTATGTCCACTCCGGAGTCTCCCACGTAGAGAGTCTCTTCCGCAGTAGCCCCAGCCGTTTTCAGGAGCTCCAGGACGATGCTAGGGTCGGGCTTTACAGGGATGCCTTCGCGCTGTCCCAGCACGCTGCAGAACTGGATTTCAGGGAAGAAATGCTCCATGAGCTTCACGGAGGCTTTCTGGTACTTGTTCGATGCTACAGCTATCTTCACTCCTTTCTCCTGCAGGGTGGCGAGCAGCTCCAGAATCCCAGGGTAAACGGTGGTCAGGTCGGCATTGTGCACGTCGTAGTAGGGGATGAACAGGCTCCGCACTTTCTCCACCATCTCGGGGCTTCGGAAGGTAACAGGCAGGGCACGTTCAAAGAGCTTTCGGATGCCGTTCCCCACGAAGGTGTTGTAGCTTTCCAAAGGGTGCGCATTAATCCCCAGACGGCCCAAGGCATAGTTGGTACTGTTCGCTAAATCTGCAATGGTGTTCAGCAAGGTACCATCCAGGTCGAATATGATGAGTTTTTTCATTTCTTCTTCTGACCGTAGTATGCGTTTGGTCCATGCTTCCGCATGTAGTGCTTTTCTATCAGCAGAGGGTTCATGCGGGTCTCCGGGTTCACCGTGTAGGAAATGAAAGCCATCTGGGCGCACTGCTCCATGACTTTGGCATTATACACTGCACCAGCCGGACTGGTGCCCCAGGAGAAGGGACCGTGGTTCTTCACCAGGACACCCGGTGTATGGTCGGGGTTGATACCGTCTTTCTGGAACCGCTCCACGATTACGTTGCCGGTTTCCAGCTCGTAGTCGCCTTTCACCTCCGCCTCGGTCATGTCCCGCGTACAAGGGATGTCCTTGTAGAAGTAGTCGGCATGCGTGGTACCGATATTCGGAATGTCGCACCCTGCCTGAGCCCAGGCAGTGGCATAGGTGGAATGGGTGTGAACCACCCCTTGGATATGGGGGAAGGCACGGTACAGCACCAGGTGGGTAGGGGTATCGGAAGAAGGGTTTAAATCGCCTTCTACCACCTTTCCGGTCTCCAGGGAGACCACCACCATATCCGATGCTTTCATGGTGTCATAGCTCACTCCGCTGGGCTTGATGACCACAAGGCCCTTCTCACGGTCTATGCCGGAGACATTGCCCCAGGTGAAAATAACCAGACCCTGTTTGACCAGGTCCAGATTGGCTTGAAATACTTTTTCTTTTAAGTCGTCTAACATACGCTTACCACAATGCAATATAGAGAATAGCTGTAATGACTAAGATACCGATGGTTCCCATGGTAAATCCACGGGTGGTAGCAAACAGATCCAGACGTACAGGGAGTGCCTTTACATCTTTCACCTTGTCCAGGGAGTTGGACTTCAGCCAGATAGCGCTCTGTCCCACCAGGACTCCGAAGAAGATGAATGCCTGGAAGCCGATATCGTTCAGATAAGCGATGAAGTCGGTCTCTGGGTCGGCATCGGGATTCATAGCTCCCAGACCCATCACTACCAGTGCCATAACGATGAAGAAGATTCCCAGACCACCCAGAATCTTGGCCCACAGGAGCATCTGCTTCTGGTCCTTCTCTGAAGGAAGTTCGCAGCTCACAAACTTCTTATCCAGGTAAGAGATGAGCACGAACATGGTGAGCAGGATGATGAAGATATAGCCGGCACGGAGCTGGAACGCTACATCGGGGAACACCATCTTGAAGATGAAGCCCAGTGGAATGGTAGCAATGGCAGTCCATACGGCAGCAGTAGAAGAAGCACGCTTCCAGAGCAGTCCCAGACCAAATACGGTGATGATACCCGGATAGATGAAACCGCTATATTCCTGGATGTACTGGAAAGCTTGGTCCAGACTGCCCAGCAAAGGCTTCACAGCGATAAGAGCGATGACCAGGGCTACCACAGCGGTAATTCTACCTACCTTCACCAGGGAACGGTCCTTCGCGTCCTTGTTGATGTACTTCTTATAAATATCCATGGTAAAGAGGGTAGAGGTACTGTTGAACATGGAAGCCAGGGAAGAGATGATGGCAGCGGTCAGCGCAGCAAAGGAAAGACCCTTGATACCCGTTGGGGTGAAGTTGCGCACCAGCCAAGGATAAGCATCGTCGCTCACGTTGATTTTTCCGTGAAGGTCCAGACCGCTGAACATTTCAGGATTATTCATGATGTAATAGGCACAGATACCTGGAAGTACCACGATGAATGGAATCAGGATTTTCAGGAATCCGGCAAAGAGCAGACCTTTCTTGGCTTCGTCCAGGCTCTTGGCAGCCAGACCCTTCTGGATGATGTACTGGTTGAAACCCCAGTAACCCAAGTTGGTTAGCCACACACCACCTACCACAGCTGCTATACCTGGTACATTGGCAAAAGCGCTGGCATTATGGCTTTCCTGAATCACCAGATGGAAGTGCGTGTCGGTAGCATGAGCCCCCGTGGTGAGGTCGGTGTACATCTGAGAGAGTGCCCCGAAAGCACCGGTTCCCAGCTCGTCACCCATCTCTGCCAGAGCCACATAGGCTGTAATCAGACCACCACCAATCAGGAAGGTTACCTGGAGCACGTCGGTCCATGCCACGGAAGCCAGACCTCCGTAGATGGAGTAGAGACCTGCAATGACATACAGCAAGACAATGATAATCATACGGATGCTAATCAAATATCCACCTACGCTAACCATGACGCCCTGCAGACCCAGAATCTGCTCGATGGCCAGGGCACCCAGCCAAGCCACAGAGGTGAGGTTCACAAAGACATAGAGGAACAACCACAGGATGGAGAAAGCCAGACCCACACCATCGTTGTACCTTTCACGAAGGAACTGCGGAATGGTGAAGATTTTCCGTTCTATCATGGTAGGAAGCAGGAACTTGGCAATGACCACCAGCGTTACGGCAGCCATGACCTCATAGGCAGCAGTGGCAATACCGTCGGCATAACCCGTACCAGACATACCGATAAACTGTTCTGCAGAGATGTTTGCCGCAATCAGTGAGGCACCCACAGCCCACCAGGTCAGTGTATTGCCTGCCAGGAAATAATCGTTCGCACTCTTTTCCTTGCCGTCTTTGTTGCGGCTCAAGAACATACCCAGGCTGACCAGTATGATGATGTAGGCCACCAGGATAATAAAGTCAATGGTCTGGAACCCGGATTGACTTATCGCTGTAGTAAAGTCCATATGATTTGTGTGTTTTAAAAATTTGGCTGTAAAGTTAATAAAAAAAAGAATATCCATTTTTTCATTTGGGTGTCTTTTATGTACTTTCTAGGGAATTTCTATTTTTTATCCTGTTTTTTGTTCCGTGTATGTGTCGTTTTTATTAAATTTACACCGATAATCGTAAACATCAAAAAAATTATAATACTATGAGCATTTATAAGAATTTGGAAATTTGGTGGGTAACTGGCGCACAGTTGCTCTACGGAGGTGATGCAGTGGTTCAGGTAGACGGTCATTCTAAGGAAATGGTGGAAGGACTGAACGCTTCAGGAAATATCCCAGTCAAGGTGGTGTATAAAGGAACAGTGAATTCTTCTAAGGAGGTAGAGGCTGTGATGAAGGCTGCCAATAATGAAGACAAGTGTATCGGTGTCATCACCTGGATGCATACCTTCTCTCCTGCGAAGATGTGGATTAAGGGTCTGCAGGACCTGAAGAAGCCTCTCCTTCATTTCCATACCCAATATAATGAGGAAATTCCATGGGAAACCATCGATATGGATTTCATGAACCTGAACCAGAGTGCACATGGCGACCGTGAGTTCGGGCATATCTGTACCCGTATGCGTATCCGCAGAAAAGTGGTTGTGGGCTACTGGAAAGATGAGAAGGTGCAGAAGAAGATTGCTGTCTGGGCTCGCGTAGCTGTGGGTGTGGCTGATGCACGCGACTGCTTGATTCTTCGTTTTGGCGACCAGATGAACAATGTGGCAGTGACCGACGGTGACAAGGTGGAATTTGAGCAGCGTCTGGGCTACCATGTAGATTATACCCCAGTTTCTGAGCTGATAGAATACTGGAAGAATGTGAAGGACGAAGAGGTGGATGCCCTGGTAGAGGTGTACCACAAGGAATATGAGTGCGGTCCGGAAATCCTGGATCCTACCACCAAGGCTGCCAAGAAAGTCTGGAATGCAGCTAAGGCTGAGCTGGCACTGCGTGCCATCCTGAAGGCAAAAGGGGCTAAGGGTTTCACGACCAACTTCGACGACTTGGGTACTCGTGACATCAATGATCCGAAGTTCAAGGGCTTCGACCAGATTCCTGGCTTGGCTTCTCAGCGCCTGATGGCAGAGGGCTATGGTTTCGGTGCAGAAGGCGACTGGAAGAGTGCTTGTCTCTATCGTACAGTCTGGGTCATGACGCAGGGTCTTACCACCGGATGTAGCTTCTTGGAGGACTATACCTTGAACTTCGATGGCGACCGCAGCTCTATCCTGCAGAGTCACATGCTGGAGGTTTGTCCGCTTATCGCAGCCAGCAAACCTAAACTGGAGGTTCACTTCCTGGGTATCGGGGTACGTAAGGAGCAGACCGCACGTCTGGTCTTCACCTCTAAGGTAGGTCCTGGTGTAACGGCTACCATCGTAGACCTGGGCAACCGCTTCCGCTTGATTGTGAACGATGTAGAATGTATCAAGCCTCGCCCACTGCCTAAACTGCCTGTAGCATCAGCCCTGTGGATTCCACAGCCTAACTTTGAAATCGGTGCTGCTGCATGGATTCTGGCAGGTGGAACGCACCACTCTTGCTTCAGCTATGACATCACACCAGAATACTGGGAAGATTTCTCTGTCATGACAGGCATTGAAATGGTTCACATCAACAAGGATACTACGATTTCTTCTTTCAAGAAGGAACTTCGGATGAATGAGATTTATTATTTGTTGAATAAATCACTCTGCTAATCATGACTGCAAAAGAACTTATAGAGGCAGGAAAAGCCGTTCTGGGTATAGAATTTGGCTCTACCCGTATCAAGGCGGTTCTGATAGACGAGGATCATAACCCCATAGCTCAGGGAAGCCACGAATGGGAAAACCAGCTCATCGACGGACTCTGGACGTACAGCATAGAGGCTATCTGGAAGGGTGTCCAGGACTGCTATGCCGATTTGCGGGAGAACGTGTGGGTGCAGTACGGCACGGAAATCCAGTGCCTGGGGGCCATAGGTATCAGTGCCATGATGCACGGTTACCTTCCTTTCAAGAGGAATGAGATTCTGGTGCCTTTCCGAACCTGGCGTAATACAAACACGGGTAAGGCTGCTTCCGAGCTTTCCAAACTCTTCGTGTATAACATCCCGCTGCGGTGGAGCATCTCTCACCTGTACCAAGCCATCCTGAATGGGGAGGAGCATGTGAAGGACATCGATTACCTCACTACCTTGGCAGGCTATATCCACTGGCAGCTGACAGGAAAGAAGGTGCTGGGTGTGGGCGATGCCTCCGGTATGATTCCTGTAGACCCGAAGACGAAGAACTATGACAAGGTCATGGTGCAGAAGTTCGATAAGCTCGTAGCACCTTATGGCTTCCCTTGGAAACTGGAGGATATCCTTCCAAAGGTCCTGGTGGCTGGTGAGAATGCGGGTGTGCTGACTCCAGAGGGTGCTGCACGACTGGACATCTCTGGGCACTTGAAGGCAGGTATCCCTGTCTGTCCTCCTGAAGGGGACGCAGGTACTGGAATGACAGCTACCAATGCGGTGAAACAGCGTACGGGTAATGTCTCTGCCGGTACTTCTTCCTTCTCTATGATTGTGCTGGAAAAGGAACTGAGCAAGCCGAATGAGATGATAGATATGGTCACCACTCCAGATGGTAGTCTGGTGGCTATGGTGCATTGCAACAACTGTACGTCCGACCTGAATGCGTGGGTAAGTCTTTTCCGTCAGTATCAGGAACTCCTGGGGGTACCCGTGGATATGAATGAGGTCTTCGGGAAACTGTACAACCATGCGTTGGAGGGGGATGCCGACTGCGGTGGGCTCGTTTCCTATAACTATTTCTCTGGTGAACCGGTTGCCGGACTGGCAGAGGGTCGTCCTCTGTTCGTGCGTTCAGCAAACGACAAGTTCAACCTGGCCAATTTCATGCGTGCGCATCTCTATGCTTCAGTAGCAGTGCTCAAGTTGGGCAATGATGTGCTGTTCAAGGAAGAACAGGTTCAGGTGGACCGCATCACAGGACACGGTGGACTGTTCAAGACCAAGGGTGTGGGTCAGCGTGTGCTGGCTGCTGCCTTGAATTCTCCTATCTCCGTGATGGAAACAGCCGGTGAGGGTGGTGCCTACGGTATGGCTCTGCTAGCCGATTTTGCCATCAACAACCCTGAAAAGCTGACCCTGGCCGATTATCTGGATACGGTAGTCTTCCAAGGAGTGGAAGGCGTGGAGATTACTCCTACTGCAGAAGATGTGGAAGGATTCAACCGCTACCTGGAAAATTACAAGGCTTGTCTGCCCGTAGAGCAGCAGTCGGTGATTTGCAAGAAGTAATACAGAAACTAGAAATAAAAAAGGAGGCCTTTATCCGGGTCTCCTTTTTTTATGTTATAGAACCTTGTGCAACCATTTCCATCGGAAGATGATAATCAGGAATACGATTCCACGGAAGCAGAGCTCGATAGCCATGGCAATCCATACACCCATCAGACCTAAAGACGGAGCCAGCAGGAAGGCCAAGGTAATACGTACCAGCCAGATGCTGCAGAAATTGGTAGCACTGGAAATCATGGTGTTTCCGGAACCTACCAAGATACCGTAGGACACGATGGAAGCTGCAAACATCGGTTCTGCAAAGGCTTCAATCTTCAAGACATCGGCTCCTAGAGAGATGATGCCTGGCTCGTTGGTGATGAGGCTCATCATTTCCGGAGCAAAGAAATACATGATGGCACCCATGATGGTCATGACTCCCATACCCATGATGATGCCGATGACGGAGAACCATTTGGTCAACTTCTTTCTCTTGGCTCCTAAGCTCTGACCTACCAGTGTGGTAGAAGCATCGGCAATACCATAGCCAGGCATGTAACAGAGGCTCTCAATGGTGATGCCGAAGGAGTTGGCTGCAATGGCAAACGTTCCCAGTGGAGCGATGATGGTGGTGGTCACAATCTGTGCACCAATCATGATGACACGCTCCAATGCAATAGGCGAACTGATGTTGGCTGCCCGCTTCAGGGTCTGAATAGCAGGCTTCCAAGAACCTTTATCGGCCTTCATATCCAGTTCTTTACAACGGAAGAACAAGTAGTAAGTCTTGGCAAAGGCTGTCACTGCAATGGCCAGTAGGGTTCCCCAAGCTGCACCAGCTACCCCCAGTCCTGCACCTGGAATCCAAATATCCTGTCCGAACAGGCTAATTTCCCGGGAAGGGAAAATCAGGAAGAAATTATAGATGACATCCTGAATGCAGAGTAGGATGTTCAGGATACTGGGCACCTTCATGTTTCCACTGCATCGGAGCATACCTCCGGAGATGTTGTTCAGCTCCATCAGAGGGATAGCCAAGGCATAGATGAAGAAATACAGGGAGGCATTGGGACGGATTTCCTCCGGAGCTCCAAGCCAACCCGGAAGGAAGGGGCTAATGGCTAAGGCAATGGCAGAGAGCAGAAAGGCTATGGAAACCGCAGTCAAGATACCTTGACGCACCACATTCCGAGCCCCTTGATGGTCGTTGGCTCCGATGCGATGAGCCACTTGCACGGAAAAACCCGTAGCCAGAGCCCCGCAAAGTCCTCCGAAAAGCCAAGTGGAGGTAGAGACCAGACCGATGGAAGCAGCCTCGGAAGCTCCCAGGTGACCTACCATGGAGGCATCGATGTACTGCATCACTACGGACGATACCTGGGCCAGGATGGAAGGAAAACTCAAAAGGATGAACAACTCCAATTGTTGCTTCCAAGTCATCAGCTTATCCTCCCGAATCAAAGCCAGAAGTTCTCTAGTTCCACTGTTTTGTGCCATTGTCTTTTCTTAAAAACGGTGCAAAGGTAAGAAATAATCTTTAAAACTTGTGTTTTCTACAAGTTTATCTTAATTTTGCACCCGGATTTGCGAGGTGACATTAGCGAATCCATTTATAATCAACATAATTTAAGTATGTATACCATTATCAAGAGGCTGGAGATTGCAGCCGCTCATAGTCTATCACTTTCTTATCCAAGCAAGTGTGAGAATCTGCATGGTCACAACTGGATTATCACTGTTTATTGCCGTTCTAAGGAACTAAATGCCGATGGTATGGTGGTAGACTTTTCTTATATCAAGAAAACGATCAAGGACAGGTTAGATCATCAGTATTTGAACGATGTGTTGCCTTTTAACCCTACAGCAGAGAACATCGCACGCTGGGTGTGTGAGCAGATTGAGCATTGCTATAAGGTAGAGGTTCGTGAGTCTGAATCTAATACGGCTGTCTATGAGAAAGATTAATGAGATTTTCTATTCGCTCCAGGGAGAGGGGTACCATGTGGGAACTCCTGCTGTCTTTGTGCGTTTCTCCGGCTGTAATCTGCGCTGCCCTTTTTGTGACACGCAGCATGAGAACGGGGTGTTCATGACCGATGAGGCTATTCTGGAGGAGGTCTTGAAGTATCCTGCTGAAATGGTTATCCTCACGGGTGGAGAACCTTCTATGTTTATCGATGAAGCGTTTGTGGAGATGTTCCATGGGGTGGGGAAGTTTGTCTGTATAGAGACCAACGGCACGTTTGCCTTACCCGATAATCTGGACTGGATTACGTGCTCTCCGAAGGAAGGGGGGAAGGTGGTCCTTCCGGGTATGGATGAGCTGAAGCTGGTTTATCAGGGACAGGACATCACTCCTTTTGAAAGCATGCCTGTACGGCATTTTTTCCTGCAACCTTGCTCTGGTGAGAATATCCCTGAAACCATTCAGGCTGTCCTGGAGCATCCGAAATGGAGGCTCAGCATTCAGACGCATAAAATACTTCAAATAAAATAAAAAAAACAGTTCAATGGGATTGGCATTGAACTGTTTTCTTTAGGAGATTACACCCAAACCGTCAATGTAGTCGATACCTGCATCTTTGTAGTTGTATTTACTTTGTGCCATATTTTTCCTGGAAGTCCTTCAATTTCTTAACGTAGTAAGATCTCAGTTCGTTCCACTGATAATAGGGATAGTTGTTGGTTTGAATAGGAAGGCTAACTTCTTTCTCGTTGAGTAGGGCTTTTACCAGGATGTCACCGGTCCCTTTCTTCGGACGGTAGAATACCAGTTGGATGTTGGAAGCCATAGGGAAGATGTTGTAGTTGGCCCAATGCTCATCCAAGGTATCCAGGTCGTAGTATTGTTTTCCGTAGTTGCCCAGTTCCATCAGACAAGCCAGTGGCAATACACAAACCTCATGTCCGAAACGAAGTGTAGCTCCATTGTAGTTGCGGTTGTCTACAATAGAGTCAGCTGTTTCAATGATGTTTGTCAAGAGGTTCTCCTGACTGAAGCAAGCGATACCATCGCTTTGAGGTGCTGGGCCGTATCCGATGTACCATCCAATGTTCCCTGCTTTCCAGATATTGTAGCATTCTTCTTCGGTGAAGAGGTCATAGAAATCAATGTCTGAATCATGGCTCTGCATGTTGCTGCAGATGTCAAACATCCGAATCATGAATTCTATAGCGTTTAGGTTGTTGTACACATACTCTTGATCATTGAACAGTTCACCCATAAAACGACGGGGCTGAATGAGTTTCTGATAGTAATCGCTGCGGATGGGGCTATATTTCTCATGAGCAGCCTGAACCACTTTATTTCGGTCTTGGTTTAGATAGTACTGCAAGCTCTCACTTACATCATTGTGGAACTTGATCTTGTTGTTGAACTGGGCTATCTCTTCACATTCAGCTTCCATACTCAGGATGCAGCGGATCACTACCGTAGAGCGTGCATCTACCTGTGCATTTCCACTGAATACCTCAGGGAAATGTTCAGTAAGACGTTTTCCTATCCCGTGATGCTGTCTTTCTCCCACGGTAGTCAGTTCACCCAGTCGTTTGATGGTCGTAGGGTAGAAAGCCTCCAGACGGTTTAAAACATCTTCCCCCTTAGGGGTAAGTTTTCCATACTCTTTCGCTGTCCTGAGGATACTGATGGGCTCATCATAATGTTTAGGGTTGATAAGCCATCGGGAACCATGACGGGCATAGGTACTGATATAGAAAGGTACATAGTTCTTTGGAGCGGGAGTCAAAGCTTCCGTAGGAGCGATGTAAGCTACATAATTGGCTGCAGATAATTTGATGTTATTGTGAATATCTTCTTTGGCAGTCTGTGCAAAGATAGATAAGGCCAAAAATGGTAGGCAGAGAGAAAATAGGAGTCTTTTCATAATGAATCTTTTTTAGTTATTGTTTGTGGCAAAGATAGCAAAAAAATAAATTCCCAAAGGGGTTCAACTTTGGGAATTTACAATAATTATGTGCGGAGGAAATTACCATTCCATAGCTTGCCCTGATTTCTGCATCTTCTCCATCTGAATTCTCAGCTTTTCCTGAGTAGAAGGTTCTTTAGCAGGATCAATGGCCGACCATTTCAGTTTGGCGGTGTTGATGCTTTTCTCTTTCTCTTTTACATTCTTCAAAGAGATTTCCATACCGTCTTTATATTCACTGTAAGTGGTCTTACCGTCTGCCACAATTCCTATCCGGATTCTCTTCTGAGGAGCTTGAAGCTTTCCTTCAGTCTGGTTTAAGGAGACTTTTACCATTCCGTCTTCGGTGCTGGCTTTAATCTCATAAATGGCATAAGAGCCAGTCTTGTATTCAAATCCGTCACCTGCGTCTTGGTAAAGGGTACCAGAGGCTTGACCGTTCTCATCAGGGTTCACTAGCAGGGTCAGGGTATTCATGTCTAGTTCAGATGTGCTTTGAGCCACTTCTGTCAGAGGTACTATTGCTCCTGGACGAAGGGCTACAAAAGCCTGATAAAGGTCATCTTTCTCTTCAAACTGAATAATGTCCCAGTCGCCTGTAGGAATAGCTGGATTCTTAGCCCATCGTGGAATAATCATCAGGTCATTTCCCAACATATAAACCCGTTGCTCAGAACGGAGGTTCGTATCTTTCTCGTCTGCCATGAAGATAGGTCTCATGATAGGCATGCCGTTGATGGATGCTTCGTGGAAAAGGGTGTAGATGTAGGGCATCAGTTTGTATCTGCGTTCTACGGCAGTACGGCACACGTCTTCAACCTTCTTTCCAAACAGCCAAGGCTCCTGGTCTATACATCCTTTGGCATTGTGATTACGGGCAAAGGGGAAATAGATGCCTGTAGCATACCAGTGGGCCAACAGCTCAGGGTCTGTATCTGCACCAAAACCTCCCATATCCGGACCATTGAATGGCTGACCGGAAAGGCTCAGGTTCAGGGTCATAGGAATGCTAAGCAACAAATGCTCCCAAGAGGACATGTTGTCACCGTTCCAGGTGGCTCCATAGCGCTGACCTCCTAAGAAGTTGGAACGGGAAAGCACAAATGGACGGTTGTTCGGTTTAGCCCAAAGCATGCCTTGCCTGCTGGCTTGAATCATGAAGGTACCATAGAGATTATGGTAGCGCAGATGGCTAGCTTGAGGATAGCTTTCGCCTCCCATGTGCCAGGCATCTACCGACATGGTTCCATCTACTCCTTCAAAGACAGAAGGGTCGTTCATGTCGTTCCAGAGTCCGTCTACTCCTTTGAGCATGTAGTCTCTGGTCAAACCACTCCACCAGGTGCGTACTTCCGGACGGGTGTAATCTGGGAAGTTGCACTGTCCAGGCCATACACGTCCTTGGAAATTATCGCCCTTAGCATCTTTCACAAAATAGTTGGCAGCATTACCTTGATCGTATACGAAGTACCCGTCCTCTACCTTAACTCCAGGATCTATCATGTATACGCATTTCATGTTCTTGGCATGTGCGTAGTCTTGCAGCTCCTTAGGATTAGGGAATGTCTTAGGGTCGAATGTAAACACCTTGAACTGGTCCATATAGTCAATGTCCATCCAAACCGCATCACAAGGGAATCGTTCTATGCGCAGGCTGTCGATGATTTCCTTTACACGGGTGTCTGGGAAATAGCTGTATCTGCACTGTTGGAAACCCAGGGCCCATAATGGAGGCAGTTCCATGGTTCCGGACAGTTTGCCCAGCTCTTTCAGAACTTCTTTGGAATCTTTCCCTTCAATGACGATAACACGGAAGGCAGGACTTTCAAATGTGAACTTAATCTGCTGGTTGGTGGTGCATGATCCCTTCCAGGTATTGTCGGCTATGATACCATAGGCAGTTCCATCCTTACGCAGACCTAACACCCAGGGGTGGCTCTGGTACAGGTTCTTACCTTCGTTGGCAAAATAGCCGTAATTATCCTTATTCCAGAAAATCACTTCCTTCCCGTTGCGGCGAAGTTCACCTGTAACCTCTCCAGTTCCGTACAGGTCATCATCTGCACCTACCGTCAAGGTAGCTACGGATTTCCCGTTTTCTGTAGAATATACAGGGCGGATTTTCCAATTTTCAGGAACCTGACCTTGTGGTACCAGCTCTTGCAAGAAGATTGGTGAGGGCAGATGGGCCGCAGCGTCATAGTCTGCAGGATAGAATACAGCCGCTTGTTGGTCTATCATATAAGCCTGCTGGGCTTTTACACCCAGACAAACCGACAATAGACATGCGCTGAATAAAATCTTGTATTTCATGATTTTTTTAGTCTATTTTTGTTAATCTCATCTGGTCCAAGAGGGCTTGGTTTACAGTGATGTTCATGTTTTCTACATGGCTGTCGAATTCCAATGTAATAACCTGCTTTCCTTTTTTCAGGTTGGTTACCACTGGATTGCTCCAGCCCCAATTGTTCCATTCGTCAGCACCTCGGTGAGGGAAGACGCTAACTCCAATGGTCTCTCCATTGACTTTGAGAAGTCGTGTGGCACATTTGTTTTCTGTAGTGATAGGGCCGCTTCCATTGGCATATCTCCAGTCTATGGCATAACGACCGTCCGCTTTTACTTCTACAGGAATGGTGATGAGGATGTTATCATTGCGTGTAATCATGCTAACCTTTCCTGTGGCTCCGCTGATGTCAGCACCTGCCAAAGTAGGAACAGTGGTGCTTTCCTCTTGAGTGCTGTTGACCACTCCACTGCCGGTACCTACACTTTCTTTTACTGTTTTACGTGTAGGGTCAAATACCAAAGCATAGTCTTCTACTTCATAAGTATCAGAGTGGCTGTAGAAGCGTACCGGTTCACTCATGTAGCCTCTGTAGCCTTCTGGACTAACGGCAAGGACTGCATATTCTGCATCACCTTCCAGGGTTGTGCTTAAATCGGTCTGATGCTTCATTTCTTTTCCATTTTTCAGAATGATGTATTCAGACGCATTTTCCACAGCCTCCCAAGTCAGCTTGTTGCCGTTTAAAGTAGTCTTTGGAGTGTTAGGCTGGTAGGCATTTTCCTTGTAGGTTACGTTCATAGGTGCAGGCTGAACATTGTCCAATGTCATCTCTATGGTATGTTCTCCTATCAGGTTACCTGGGAAGAAAGGTTTGGTTTCTACACCATCCAGTTTGAAGGTCTTGATGTGGTTTCCAAATCCGTTGATGCTCAGATTCAAACTAGCCTTTCTATATTTAAAGTTCTTCAGTTCCCGGTTTCCTTTCAAGACTTTTGGAACGAAAGGTTTGAAGCTGATGCCATCTACTTCATAGTTGATTCCAAAATAGATGTTAGGAACAATAGATGCAGCAGCTGCTACACTCCAAAGCTGACGTGGAGAGTTGATAGGCAGTCCTTTGTAGTCACCATTATAAATGACCATGTTTTCCTGGTTCGTGAGGAAGAGGGCTCCACAACGGTTGAGGGTAGCGATGGAATGGAGAAGGCTGGCTTCATTACCAGCTTTTGCGGTAGCTTTCATCCAGTAGCCCTGGACAAATGGCCACATAGCATCATTGTGGTATGGATATTGATCCTTCAGGTTCGGGAACATGCAAGGAGAACCGAAATCTTCATGCTCTACAGCCTGAGAAATGATTTTTGCACGGTCTGCATCGGCAATGTCAAACAAAATACTGAAGGCTTCACCCAGAACTTCCATCTGAGGGTGCAGAACTAGGTTGTTACGTCCATACAGGTAAATGGCATAATATCCTTTGTCCTCCATCCAAAGTTGCTTGTTGATACCGTCCTTTATTTTGGATGCATAATTGGCATATCTTTTAGCTAGTCCAGGCTGACCTTCTAGCTCACATATGCAGGAAAGAATCTTGGTAATCTGATAGTGTACAGCCGATGTGATTAAAGACTCACCATTGAAGATGTCGGCTGGTTGTGCCCAGATAGGGTATTCCTGCTCACGCCAGTCCATGTAGGAAGTTTCACCCTTTATAAGTTGTGTTTTAGGGTCAAAGGCTACCACCATGTCATCTTCAACCGTATTTCTGATAATAGGGTAGATGCGGTCCAACCATTCTTTATCTCCCGTTACCTTATAGATTTCCCAAGCAGCCAATACCCAGGTTACACGGTCTGTAGAACAAGGCCATGCACCACCGGTACCAGTATCCTGAATGATGCGGTTGTTGGCATTGACCTTAGCCAGGAGGGAATTTTTTGAAACTTGAGGATGCAGCTGTGCTAGGGAATGGAGAATACTGTAGCTCACATCACGAGTCCATACGCCACCCCAGAAGATTCCGGTACGGAACGTAGAATCGGGTTCTATGGCCAGTATGCTTTCTTCTAAGGTCATGTTGTAAAGTGCATTCTCTAATACATTGTCGGCCTTATATTGAGGAAGTTTACTGATGTCCTTTTTCAGCACCCAGTTTTTCCGGTCTATTCCGGTAGGCATATTTACACCTATTTGTGACTCTACCTCAGTGGGTTCATAGTTGGACGTAATATGCGTGGGAGAAATGGCTTTAGCCTTGAATTTGCCTTGTATGATTTCATTACCTTTCCATTTGTAAGATTTGTTCTTATAAATATTCTGTGACATACTTTCCATGGGAAAGAAACTAATTAAGGCTGAAAGAAAAAACAGACTGAGCGTTTTTTTCATGTTTTCATGTTTTTAGAGTTTGACATTCTTCCTTAGGCTGAAAAAGATACCATTCCCATTTTAAATGATTAAGGAATTCAGATTCAGGATTCTACTTGCAAATATAATAGATTCTTACCAAAAAAGAATGACGGAAATCAGTTAAATGGCATTTTTAATGAAAAGGCACAAGAGCCCATAAAGAAACTCCGTGCCTTTTCTTAAAGTATTAACTATGTAGTATTTAATAGCCAGGGTTCTGCTTCAGATTGGTATTTAAGTCTAATACAGCCTGAGGTATAGGGAATACACAAGTATAACCTTGAGTGTCCTGATTCCAACCACCAGCAGATGCATTGTGAGAAACATTTGAATAGCGGTCTACCGTAGGTTCAGTCCAGGTAGCGAAACGTACTTGGTCTGTACGACGGCTGTCCTCCCAAGCGAATTCCATCATGCGCTCATCCAGAATGGTGTTCAGGTTGATGGTGGTCTTTGGGGTAGCACCTACACGTGCACGAATCAGGTTCAAAGTTGCCAGTGCTTCACCGCTTCTTCCTAAGCGGTATTGAGCCTCTGCTTTCATCAGAACAGCATCAGCATAGCGCCAGATAACCAGGTCGTTGTTGTTACACCCCTGAATGGTGGAAGTAGCATCGAACTCATATTTCTTCATACGAGCTCCACCACATTTTACGATGTGAGCCAACTGGGTATCTGACCATCCTTCAGCTTTCTGCATGGTGGTGTTATAGTCCACACGTGCCAACAATGGCAGATATTCCAAATCTTGGTCTGTAGCACCATCAGCTACGATACCACATTCATCAGCATAGTCTTTGTAGGTATAATAGTTAAGAACCAGTCTAGGATCAGCCTTTTCCAAGTCGCTGTCCTTCCAAAGTCCCATCACATTCATGGCACGTACAGTTCCACATGGTCCATTCCAACCACTGTAGTTCATAGCTCCTGCATGATTATAGTGCCAAGAACGCATATGATTACAGTCCCAAATCATGTACATTTTGTCGTCATTAGGCCGAACGAAGATGTTCTCTGAAGAGGTTTCATTGGCTACAGCGAAGTTGCTGGAGTAGTTGTTCTCCAATTCATAACCCAGTTCTTCCAATTGGTCTGCACAGTAGATAGCAGTTTCCCAGCAGTTGCGGGTGGTACCGTCTACAGTCATGTTAATATTGTTTCCTTTTGCAGAGATTACGCTTCCAAGTGATTCACTTGCTGAACCATCAGTCTGGTCTCCTACGAAGGCAGACATGCTAGAAGCAGTAGTCAGGTCTGTAGTATATACTGGGGCATTGATGGCTAGTTTTGCCAGACATTCATAAGCAATGCCTTTTGTGATTCTACCATAGTATTCACCACTTTTCTGGCTCATCTCCTCAGAAAGGGCTGGGAGAACGTCTGTCAATTCTTTTACTACAAAAGCAAAGACTTCGGAACGGCTGCTTTGTGCTACATCACCTACACTCTGGGATGCAGAGGTTACGATAGGTACATTTCCGTAATTGTCCAATGCGAAATAGTAGTAGATAGCACGTAAGGCACGAAGTTCTGCAATATAATCTTCACATGCAGGGTTGGAAGCCTTGAAGTTTTCCAATTTCTCGATAGAACTGTTGCACAAACCCACGATAGAATAGATGTGGTTCCAGTTGTTGGTAAACATATCCTGTGAAGGGTTGAAGTTGTGCAGTGTCAGGTTCTGCCATTTACCACCATCCACCCAGTCACCCTGACGACCTGGAATGAAAGCCATATCACTAGTCAGCAGGTTCATGGACTGAATACCATCAGTACCTCCATAAATATTGCCACCTATTGATGAGTATACATTCGCTACGGTATTCACGTAGATCAATGTAGAGCTTTGGAATGCCTCACTCTCATCGAATTTACTCAATGGAGTCTCGTCCAGGTTACAAGATGCCAGCATCAATCCGGACAGAATCATTGAACTTAAAATATATTTTTTCATAAACTTATTCTGTTTAAGGTTTTATTAGAATGTGATATTCAACTGCAGTGAGAAGGTACGGGTCAATGGATAGATTCGCTTATCATCCACACCAATTGTACCATATGAAGTAGTACCTTCGCTCTGACGGACTAGTGATGCTGAGTTGATCAATGGAGTCAAACCGCTATAACCTGTGAAAGTGTAAACATTGTTGCAAGAAAGTGCCAGACGGATGTTCTCGATGAAACTGCTCTTCAGCACATCCTTAGAGAAGTTATAACCTAAAGTTATATATTCCCAGTTTACATAATCACCTTTCTCCAACCAGTAGTCTGAAATCTGAATGTCATAGATGCCTGAACCGTTTCCTCCGGTAGGTGCAGATGCCAGCACATTATATGTTGGGAAGTTGTTCATGTTGCTGTAGGTCATACCTGTACCATTGTAGATCTTGTGACCGAAAGCACCATTGAATTGTGTGGTCAGGTCCCAATTCTTGTATTTGAAATTCAGTGTTAGACCTGCATTCAGTTTAGGAATAGCCTGGCCTGCTACCTGACGGTCACCACTGTCACTGGTATCGATTGTGCCATCATTGTTCAAATCAGAGATGATGTACTGTCCATTGGCATCAATGCCTTCGCAATGAGGTAAGTAGAATACACCGATTGGCTGTCCTTCGATAAGGTAAGCAACGCCTGTGTTCTGAGTCAGACCAGCAGCATTGATGTTGGCTACTGCAATGTGCTCAGAGGTAGTCAGCTCCTGACCATTGTATGTGCCAGAAAGTGAATTCAGGGTGTTCTTTTGGAATGCCAGATTCAAACCTGCGTTGAAAGTGAAATCTTTAGTCTTAACGATGTCACCATTCACAGAGAACTCAAAACCGCTGTTTGTCATTTCACCCATGTTGGCAAGCAAGGTGTTGTAAGTGAAAGGAGGAACTGGAACGGTATAAGTGTAAAGCAGTTTGCTGGTCTTTGAAGTATACCAGTCTGCTGTTACATTCAGACGGCCGGCGAACATCTGTAAGTCTACACCTACATCTAAGGTCTTCTTGGTTTCCCACTGAAGGTCTGGATTGCTGTTAGAAGTAATAGCGAATGTAGTAGTGTTTGTTCCATTCACGCTGGTAACACCATTAGGCTCCATCAAAGCCAGTGATGTGTAAGGGTTGATGGCATCCTGATTACCGGTAACACCGTAACCTGCACGAATTTTCAGATTGTCGATGGAACGGATTTTCTTAATGAAAGGCTCATTGCTCAAAACCCAAGCTACAGATGCAGAAGGGAACCAGCCCCACTTGTGTCCTGAACCCAGTTTTGAAGAACCATCGGTACGTACGTTTACTGTAGCAATGTAACGGTCATTGTACATATAGTTTATACGTGCCATGTAAGAACTCAAGGTATATTCTGATGAGTTAGACTGATTATTTCCCCATGCTACATTAGCACCTGCCTGAAGGTTGTTATAACCGAAGTAATTGGTCTCAAAACCCTTAGCTTGAGTTGCGAAGTAGAATGTCTTGTAGGTCTGTCCTTCCATCAAAGCCAGTGCATCAATGTGATGCTTTGCAATGTCCTTAGAGTAAGACAACTGAATATTACCCATCAGATCTTTACGGTGGGTACTGCCAAGGTATGCCCATCCGTTACCATTCAACTCACCCTGACGGATGTCGTTTGGCAAATAGCGTTTCTGCTGAATGTCAATATAAGTGTAGGAACCAAATGCACTTAGGTTCAACCCTTCCAAAATGGTCCAGGTAGCTTTACCATGAACATTTACATTACCTACATTATAGTCATTTTGAATTTCCTGTTGACCCAGTGGGTTGTAGATTTCATTGGCTAGCAGGTCCTCATCCCATCTTCCGTCTGCATTCTTAACAGTAGGGTAGGTAGGATTGTAAGCTGCAGCTGAGTAGAACATCTTCTGCATGTCATATTGCATCTTACCGTCACGCTGAGAAGCCAGGACACCAAGTTCTAATTTCAGTTTTTTGTTGAATGCAAACTGAGTAGCATCCAGTTTGGCAGTGTAATTGGTCATGTCAGAGTTCTTCAATGCACCTTGTTGTGAAATGACTCCTAAAGAGGCACGCATGTTGGCATTCTCTGATCCGGATGTGAAGGCTAAGTTGTGATTCTGTGTAAGACCAGTGCGTTCAATGGCATCGAGCCATACGGTGCTTGCTCCCATATCAGTATAGGATGCTCCTAGGCTGTTGGCTGTAGAGCGATAATCAGCAGCAGAAAGCATTTCTAGGTTTTTAAAGATGGTGTTGACACCAAATTGACCTGAATAGTCTATTCTAGCATAACCAGCCTTACCTTTTGCAGTGGAAACAACAATGACACCGGCTGCACCACGAGAACCATACTGTGCAGTCTCTGATGCATCCTTTAGAATCGTCATACTTTCAATGTCATTAGGTGCAAGGGCATTCAGCATGGTCATATCACCAAAGACACCATCGATGATTACCAATGGATCATTTCCACCAGAAAGTGAAGAAGTGCCTCGTACACGGATGTTCTTGGTTCCCATAGGGTCACCACCTGACTGGCTGATGACTACACCGGCAACCTTGCCCTTTAATGCATCAGCAGGGTTAGTAACAACACCCTTGTTCATGTCTTCTTTTTTGATCCGGTCTACTGCACCTGAAATGGTACGCTTAGAACCTACAGCATAACCTACAACAACTACGTCTTCCAAAAGTTCGGAATCCTCTTCTAGAATCACGTTGATTGTAGTTTTTCCTGCAACGGCAATCTCCTGGTCTTTATAACCTACATAAGAGAATACTAGTGTTGCATTACTAGGTACAGAGATGGAGTAATTACCATCAAAGTCGGTAATTGTACCATTTGTGGTACCTTTTACCAGGACGTTAGCACCGATAATGGGTTCTCCGCTATCGTCCTTTACATTACCTGTGACTGTAATTTGCGCCATGGCAACTACGGTCATCAAGAAAGCTGTCGCTAACGAAAGCAGTCTTTTAGATAAGTGTTTTTTACACATAGTTAATAATGAATTAAGTTATATAAAAATTGTTGTTGTCCTTTCTATGTAATCTCATGAAATTTTTTGAGGTTGATATGTAATACCACCATTTGTACAGGTGGCATTACTATATCGTACCTAACCTAAACCTTAACCTTAAAATATTTATGAGATATGCTATTCATAGTTTTTGCCAGTCCTTTTTAAGGGTTGGCATGGCAAAGTTAGCCCAAAAGAGGATTGCTTTTTGAGGAGGGAAGTGAAAAAGGAGTAGTGTCTAGAATTTAAAAAGTTGATTCCTAGGATTATAAGATTATTAATGGGTATAAAAAAAGGAGTCATTTAGGACTCCTTTTCTTCTTTTTCTATACCAATTTCTTTAAGTTTTTCTTCCAGTTCATTACGGTTTCCCAGTGCTGAGTTCCTTACTTTAGTTCGGTAGTTGTAAATAGTTTTCACTGAATAACGTAAGAATTTGGCTATATCATTACTATCGGTAATTCCTAAACGGATTAATGCAAAGATCCTTAATTCTGTGGTCAGTCTTTTCTTTGCGGGTGGAACAATTTGTCCTTCAGGTGTAAGGAGTTTATTGAATTCTTCCACAAAATTTGGGAATACACTGAGGAATGTCTCATCGAAACCTTTGTAAAAGAGTTCTATCTCGTTTTCAATAAAATCAGTAGAGCGAATGGAAGAGATTAGCTTATCTATATTGTTGCGCATAACCAGTTGCTGGAGTGATTTCCGGTATGCATCCAGCTTATCGATGAACCCGGAGCAGTCACTCATATAATTAGCAAGATAAGTGTCTTTGATTCGGTTGCTTTCCAATAGATTATTTCGCATGTTTTTTTCTTTCTCCAGACTAAGAGCGAGCTTTTCATTGGATATCCTCAGGTCTTCATTGGATTTTAAAACGATTTCTTGGGCTGCTTTCAGTTTTTTACTGATTCCATAGATTCTGAATAGCTCTAGTATAATGATTATCAACAGAATAGCTAGTGCAATGGAAATCCAAGTAAGTATCTGTTCCTGATGCTTCAGCTTTTTGTTATAAGCTTCCATAATAGGTGACATCATTTTAGACATCTCCAAGTTTCTTAAGGCAGAACTGGATTCATTGGCATCATTTAGACACTGAGTCATGTATTTATAAGCACGGTTAACTTCACCATCTTCAAAGAGTTGCATGGTAAGATTAATGAGAGAAGAGTGCTCCCGTACACCATGTTCCATATCAGAAATAGCCGATATGGCAAAGAAATATTCACTAGAATCTCTTTTCCCCTCGTCTCGATAGATGGTTCCCAAATGGTTGGCAAAGTAACGGATGGAATCGTGGCCTTCTGGTAAATCTTGTAAATATCTTCGTGTGGCAGAAATGGATCCTTTAGGGTCGGTCCATCCTTGAATAATGACCGAAGCTTGCTCTTTAAATGTCTTGTTCTTAGTGATTTGATTTAGGGAGTCTCTATAAACCTGGCTGAGTTTAACATACTGTTCTTTCACTCTTTTTAAAGATGAAAAGGCACCTTGCCAATAGCTGATGTCGGTTCTGGCAGAGTAATATTCTTCTTTATTTTCAGGGTACACATGACTTTCCAACTCACTAATCAGTATGTTTGCTTGCTCATACTGGCCTATAACTGCCATGGCTATTGCTCCCATTATTTGGGCTTCTTGTTGCTTGATAGGGTCTTTATGTTCTATAGCCCATGTATTACATACTTGGGCATAGTGTAATGCAGAGTCAGCGCTAAATGTTCGGTATTCAATAAAAAGTTGCTTGTATCCATTGAATTGCTCTTCCCCAGTCTTTCTAATGGTTTCAATTCTTAGGCTTTCTAGTTTTTTTTCTTTCTCAGCAATGTATTTGGGTCTGTTATCGATGGTTTCATCTAATTGGTTTAATATGGTGTTCAAGTCTTGTCCATACAGGGGCATTAAGCCTGTAAGAAGTAAAACGAAGAACAATGATATATATTTTTTCATAGCTTATATAAGGTTTCTCGGTTCAAGTTTGTATGCAAAAATATATAGTTTCAATTTAATAAACAATTCTAGAAAGTATATTTTAGGCATTAAAGGGAAAAAACGTTTGCATATAATTCCCGAAAGAATATAGGGTGAGTCCAGATTGCTATCGTATTCTTCTTATGGCGCCTGATAGCTAATCTATTATATAATGAAAGAATCCGATAGTTCTTAGTCTGTAAATTAACTAAGAATCTACCGGATTCAATTAAACTATTATAAACCTATCTTGTTAAGGCTATGTTCTATTTTATGCCTTTTATTTTATTTTGAATATCAGCGCTGAAATACCTTTTGCAACCACCTTGTCAGTAGTTCTTCCTTCTTTGATAGTTCCTTGCTTTTTGTCTCCAAAGACTAATTCTGTAGTTCCTTGTTTAGGTATGTTTACACTCACAGCCTTTGCACTTGGGTTCAATACTACGATATAAGCTTCATCACCTGAAAAACGCTTGTAAATTAAGGGATAATTCTCATGAATGACTTCTATATCACCAGTGTTACCTAAAGCACTGCTGCTTTTACGTAATTTTATTAATTCACGTGTGTAGTTTAGCAGAGAATTTGGGTCTTTTTCTTGTGCCTCTACTGTCAGTGCACCATTATCAGTGTCTACAGGGAGGAAGATCTTGTCTGGTGAGCAAGTGCTGAATCCAGCATTCTGTCCTATTGTCCATTGCATAGGAGTACGGGTACCTGTGCGTTCCGCACTTCCTTCCTTTGGTGTCAGCCCCATCTCGAACTTCATGCCTATCTCATCGCCATAGTAGATGAATGGCGTGCCTGGCATGGTCATGAAGAAGGTCTGTGTCACCTTTAACTGGTCCATGGTATTACGGTCTGCTATATTGGGACGCTGGAAGTCATGGTTGGCTGTAGGGATGGCAATGTAACCGTTGCCCTTGGTTTTGGTGTAAGAGTTCAGGTAATTCTTAAAGAAGATTTCTGTGCTTCCCAGACCTGCTTTTTCAAAATAGCAATGTTTGTATTGGCCTCTGTCTGGCACACTTTTTCCGTTAGGGGTATCAGGCTGGAAGAATAAAGAACCATAGCCTGGAACACCAAAGTGAATCATGAAATCGATATTGAAACCAGCTTCAATACTCTGAGGTGGATTGGCCCATTCAGAAATCAAGACGTTTTCTGGATAGTATTTGTTTATCCATTCACGCATTTCTTTCCAAAGGGCAATGGTAGCCTTCTTGTCGGGGTCGTTCTTAACCAGAGAGGCAGCCATATCCACACGGAAACCATCTACTCCCTTGTCAAACCAGAACTGCATAATATTACGCATCTCACGACGGGTAGCTTGTGGTCCAGGGGCATTGACTGATTGTTCCCAAGGATGGTTCGGATCTGGGTTTGCATAGCCATAGTTTAGAGCTGGTTGTGAAGGATAGAAATTCTTTTCGTAGTATTTGGCACGAGGGGCATTTGCTTCCACATAGCGGGCTATCAATGTCTCGTAACCATACTCTTTTCCTTGTACATCCTTTAATTTAATGATATCGGTCGGCTTTACATCATCACTTAGCTTATCTGTCCAAATATAATAATCGCTGTATTGCTCGTTTGGTGCTTCCCATGATTGTCTGAACCATGGGCTCTGGTCACTGGTATGGCCTGCTACTAGGTCTAGACAAACTTTGATACCGCGTTTGTGGGCTTCTACGCACAACTTTACCATATCGGTATTGGTGCCAAAGCGTGGATCTATCTTATAGAAATCGATGACATCATATCCTCCATCAGTCCATCCAGATACAAAAACAGGGTTGAGCCAAATGGCATTACAACCGATGGACTTAATGTAGTCCAGTTTTGAAGTAATACCGGGAAGGTCTCCTATTCCATTTCCATCGCTGTCCATGTAAGAGGAAGGATAAATTTGATAGAAGATGGCCTTTTTCAGCCATTCAGGGTTCTGAGTTGCATTGGCATCTATCTGTCCTAATGAAAGGAGGCCTATTAGGGCAGCGGCTGCTACATTTTTCTTTTTCATGGTTTAAGTCTTTTTTTATGATTGATGATGCAAATATAGAATAAAATAGAAGGAGATGCAAAGCATAGTATAGAAAAAGGAGCGATATTCTATATGTAATAAGCTGAAATACAGCTTGTTTTTAGAATATTGCTCCTTTATTTTGGGAGTATTTGGGGATTTACTTCTTCGCCCATTTCCGATAACGTATCCAGACGTGAAGCCACACTCTAGCTATGGAGTCTATGGCATCGCAGAAAATCTTCACGGCATCTTCTTCCCAGTTCAAATACGCATCCATGGTCTTGAATTGGTCTGGTGTCAAAGTGTCAGGGTCTATACCTTTAGGGAACCAATTATAGGCCATCAGGTAAGAGTATTCAGTAATGGCACTCATGTAGTCCCATGTATTGGAATTATCTGTCCCCCAACTGTGTTTGTATTCTCGTTCTACGATTCTTTTTTCCACCTCTAGTATTAGGTCTGTGCATTTGTTAGTCTTAAGTGGGTAGCCGTCAGGATCATAGTAGAAACGCAGGTTGGGACGATCTATCTTATAGGATTTAGTAACATCGTTCTCCCAGAGCTTTTCTATGGCTGCATGCACATCATAATTATCATTGGAGAAAGGACGCTTGTCACAGTGAAGTGGCATGTGGCAGTCTGCAATGTAATGACTCAGAATGAAGAAACGCATAGCTATGTTGTTATTTAGAGGAGCAATAGGATTACCCTTTTCTTCTTTGTGTTGTGTCTTGAAATCATCCACTATGTTGTGGGCGATGGATTCACAACGATCGCATGCATTTCCACTATCTATAGTGAACTGCTTTCCATAGAGTGGCGATGTTTTTTTCATCAGATTGTAGATCTCCATGGTTTGAGGTAGTTTCTTAAATTTGCGTTTCTCCTCTGATTCTATTGGTACATACTTGACTATGTGACTGGTCGACATGTCTTTGAATACATCATCAGGGTACCATGCTCCGGATATAACGAAGTCTCGATAGTCTTTGAACCATTTAACCAGTGATTGAGCTTGAGAATAAAGCTCATTGCTACCTTCCATCTTAGGTATGGCATTTGATTCTAGGCGTTTAATGGCCATAAAAGCCAGCCAGGCATGTGTGAATTTTTTCATAGCATAAATAGTTTAGTTGATATAAATAAAAGTGTAGTTTTCGCAAATATAATGATTATTTTTTTATCTTGAAATTTATTTGTGGCTTATTGGAGTAAACAAAAAAGAACCGAAATCCCCATAATGAGAAATCCGGTTCTTTTTATATAAAAGGTTAGGTTTATGCCTTGTTTTCTTCTGGAACAATGCCTAGATTTTCTTGCTTCATGCCTTCCACAAGCTTGTCAATTCGCTCCAGTTCTGATACGATTCTGATTTGCTGTGGACAATGTGGTTCGCATTGGCCACATTTTACGCAATGGCTAGCTTGGCGTACTTTTGGCACCTGTCGGTCATAACTTATCAAATAGCGTTTTCGTAGTTCCTTGAACTTCGGATCCATCGCATCCTCAGGAACACTACCTTCATTCACCATCTTGTTGAAATGAGTCAGAATTCCCGGTATGTCTAGGCCATAAGGACATGGCATGCAGTATTTGCAGTCATTACAAGGGATAGTCGGGTATTCACTAATAATTTTAGCTGTATCTGCCAGGAACTTCATTTCGTCGTCATTCAGTGGCTTGAATGGGCAATATGAACGCAGATTATCTTGTAGGTGCTCCATATAGGTCATTCCACTTAGTACCGTAAGTATCCGAGGATGATTACCTAGCCAACGGAATGCCCAGCTTGCAGAACTCTTGGTCGGTTCTGCTTGCTTCAGGCGTGCAACCACATGATTTGGCAATTTGGAAAGACGACCACCTAGTAGAGGTTCCATTATAACGACTGGAATCTCACGTTTGTCTAGTTCGCTGTATAGATATTGTGCGTTGGTATTTTGGCCTGAGGCGTTCTCCCAGTCTACATAGTTCATCTGAATTTGTACAAAGTCCCATTTATAGGTGCCTTCATCGTGTAGTTGCATCAGATAATCCCATGCTTCTTCATTTCCATGGAAGGAGAATCCTATATGGCGGATGTGACCAGCAGCTTTTTCCTTGTAGAAATAGTCCAAAAGGCCGTTGTTCACGAATCGTGCCTTAAAGGCTTCTGCACCACCTCCTCCTAAAGCATGGAGCAGGTAATAGTCCAAGTAGTCTGTTTGGAAGTATTCCAGGGATTTCTTGTACATCAGCACACTGTTGTCAAACTCACTGTTTGCAAAATTCGATGCCTTTGTTGCTATATAGTAGCTTTCACGAGGATGGCGTGCCAAGGCTATACCAGTGCACTTCTCACTCTGTCCCTGACAGTATACAGGGGAGGAGTCAAAATAGTTCACACCATGTGCCAGTGCATAGTCTACCAGCTGGTTAACTTGTTCCTGGTCTATAATGCCTCTACCTTCGTTATTGGGGTCTGGCACCATCGGCCAGCGCATGCATCCGTATCCTAGTAAGGAAACCTTGTCATCACCTAAATTAGGAAAGCTACGATATTCCATCTTGTCAGTTGGAATCTCGCTGGTGTCTGTTCCGTTGGGATTGTAGTCCCCTTCTTCTTTCTTACCGCCACAACTGGCCAGGGAAACGCCAGTGACAGCTGCTCCAGCTAGACCTAAGGTCTTTAGGAACTCTCTTCTGTTAATTTGTTTCATAGCCGTGTGAATTAAATGTGTTTGTGTACTAAATGACCTTCTACATGAATGGCTGATAGTGGTCTGCTTGGACACAGGTTCTCGCAGGCTCCACAGCCAATGCATCGTTCTTCATTCACAGCAGGAATCAGTGGACTAAAATTGTCGTCTGGATCTTGTGGCACCATTGTGATAGCTCCTACTGGACAGTGACGGGCACAGTTTCCACACTCTGCACCATCGGTAATGACAATACAGTTGTCTGGTTCCCACACAGCATGACCAATCTGTATGGACGATTTCTCTTCCTTGGAGATTGGTTTAATGGCTCCTGCAGGACAAACTTGTGAGCATCGGTTACATTCTGGACGACAGTATCCGTTCTCATAGCTGGAAAATGGCTGCATGAAAGTCTTCAGGTCTGTGGATGGACGAAGCACTCCATTAGGGCAGTTGCTCACGCATAGCTGGCATCCCGTACACTTGCTTGCCAGATTAGAAGCAGAAAGGGCTCCAGGAGGCACAATCTTAGTTTGTCGAACAGGCATTTTCTTGTCTTCAATGACCGCCAGTCCACCATCTACTTTCATCTCTTGAGCCTTGATGGCTGCAGATGCACCTAGTACTACTGCTGTAGTCAGCATACTGCGAAGATTGGTGTCCACCTTCTCTGTGGCTTTTTCAGCTGTGACTTCTGCTGATTTCTTAGCAGTAGAGTTTGCTTTTGCAGTTTTTGCAGGCTTTTCAGGCATGATACGTGCAGCAGCTGTAGGGTGCCCGAAATGAAGTGCACCGAATTTACACTCTTCCAAGCAGTTTCCACAAGCCACACATCGTGTATAATCTATCACCATGCCTCCCTTAATATCTATAGCTGAAGCCTTGCAGTTCTTTGAGCACTTCATGCAATTTTTGCACTTAGATACTTCAATGTAAGGCTTGAACCAAGAGAACTTAGCTACATAACCTAACACTGTACCTACGGGGCAAATGGTATTACAGTAGGTGCGTCCTCCGATGCATGCCAACACAACTATGACTAGGAAGGTTATGGCAGCAACTATAAGCAGGGGTGCCACAAACAGATGTGGATCCACAGCCCAGAATGTATAACTCTCATTCTCTGCAGCCACACCAGCTAGGGCATTATTTGCCATGATGTAGAGTGGTTGAAGCAGGTTGTTCACCATACGTCCGTAGGCACTATAAGGTGCCACTAAAATGGCAATGCCATTGAAACCGGTCACCACCAAAATGATGAACAGCACTAGGACTGTTAGCCGTAGCCAAGTCTTGGGCTTACTATAGCTGTAGGGATTCTTTTTCTTGAATTTGCGTGAAATCCAGGCCACTACATCCTGGAAAACGCCCATAGGACAGATTACGGAACAATAGAAACGTCCCATAATCAGAGTCAGCGCCAGCACTATCAGGATAGGCACAAGGCTCAACCCCATAACTGCTGGAAGGAACTGCAGCTTCGCCATCCATCCGAAGATAGATTGCCATACACCTGTGATGTCCAGGAAAAGGCCTGTTATACAGATGAAGAAAATAGCTGCTAAGGCAATTCTGATTTTTCTTAGCATAAGTAGATGTTATAGTTAGTAATGTTAAATAAATCAAATTTAAGGGTACATATGCATTCCTGCATAATTCTATTCTGCAAATATAGTTACTAAATAACTAATCATATTTATAATATTTTCGGTTTTATGTACCAATTTTACAGTTTTTCAATAGCAGAAATAGATATCTGCAAAGATAAATAATAATCTAAAAGGAGCAAAAAAAAATGAAAAATTCCTAGAAAAGCATAAGAAACCAGACTTCCTTTCGGAAAATCTGGTTTCTTATGTATTTTCAATTTCTTAATTAAATGTTAGAACATAAAGCGGATAAAGAATTCCACTATCTTAATTGCCAGTGAAGTCATGATAACAATCATGAACAAACTTCTTTCCTCAGGAAAGGCAAAATAAATTATCACCGATGCTATTGCACCTATCATGAAAATAGTGTTCAGAATAAGTCTGATTTTAGCCTGATCCATAATATAATTCCGTTTATAGGTTATTAATTTGTTTACTTGCTAATTGTACCTGTATAGATTTTCATCTTGTCATCGGTTGACTTTTCGGTGCCAGTTCTCCTGAACTGAAGCATTTGTGCCGTGCCATTCTCTGAAATAACAGTGATGGTAGCCTTGCTGGTTTGCTCCAGAAGCTTAGCCAAATCTGAATCTGCTTTTACCGTAAAGGAAATGGTTTCCTTGGCTGGCATAGTTTTCACTACAGGTGGAGTCATCTTGGGTTTCTCTGATGCCTTTTCTTCCTTCTTTTCTGTCTTTTCCGGCATGGTTTTCACTACAGGCGGTGTCATTGCAGGTTTCTCTACCGTAGTCTCAGCTTTCTTTTCTGCAGTATTGACCACTTTCTCTGTTTTTTCTGGCATGGTTTTCACTACAGGTGGGGTGCGTCTAGGCTCTTCAGGTTTCTGTTCAGCCTGAACGTCTGTGCGTCGTATGGGGGCTGGTGCCACTCCTACAATTTGTGCAGTGGTTGTCTCTGAAAATCCAAATGCTTTTGATGCATCCAGGAAAAGTTCGTCTTTCAGATCTATAGTCTTTCTACGAAACTTGCCAATGGTTTTTAAAAGTTTAGTCTTGTCTTTATTCATGCATTCTTCATCTGTGATGAGTTCTTCTGCAGAATAGCGTTCGCCTCCATTGCGGTTCTCATCATAAAGATATCTGATATTTACCATCTGAATGGTGGCTAGATTATTTTCGCAAAGAATGCGTAGATTATAGTAAATACGGGTGCGATCCAGTGAAAAACCTGAGCTGGAAAATACCATCCACTCCTCTCCAGTGTAGACAATTTCTCCTTTACCCTCATCTTTATAGGCTATTCGGTTCTTGTTTCCTATGGCTGTATTCCGACCCGTTAGGCTCTCTGCCCATTTTTCCATAGTTTGGAATACCTCCGACTTATTGTTGTCTACAGCCAGTTGGGTTGTGAACAAAACTTTTCCATTTACTTCAGGTACTGCACCAGCCAGATATTTGGCTGGTTCTTGTGCTTGCAAGGCCAATGGCAATAGCATAAGCACACCCATAATCATAGTTTTCAGTCTCATAGAATAGAATGTTTTTGAATATATTCACGAATAGTTTCAATGCAGTTGTCTGATACTGGTATGTAGTTCTTACCAAAGACAATGCGGGCCCTTTCCATCACTTCTATCTTTTCCAGGTTTACGATGAAGGAGCGGTGCACACGCATAAATTTGTCTGCAGGCAGGAAATCTTCTAAAGAACGCATACGCATCAGTGACAGAATAGGTTTTTTCCCCTCCAGATTAATTCTAATATAGTCTTTCAGACCTTCAATGTAGGTAATCTCCTCCATATTAATCTTTATTAACCTGTGTTCACTTTTTACGTAGAAGAATTCTTTACTTTCTGCAGGAGTTATTTCTTCATCTCTCATGCTTTTAGCCTTACTCAGTTCAAACCATTGCAAACCTTTGTTGGCAGCATCCAGGAAATCTTTGTAACTGATGGGTTTCAGTAGATAGTCCAGAGCATTAGTACGATAGCTTTCCAGCGCATATTGGCCGAAAGCTGTTGTGAAGATGATGCGAGTTTCTTGGTCTACGAGTTTGGCAAACTCCATACCGGAAAGTTCGGGCATCTGAATGTCAAGGAACAGCAGGTCCACAGGATTACTCTTGATGCCAGCCATAGCAGTCAGCGGACTGTTATATTTACCCACCAGTTTTAGGAATGGGGTCTTTTGTACATAGCTTTCCAGCAGACTTACAGCTAGAGGCTCATCATCTATAATGGCACATCTCAGATTCATAGGGTGCTCTTATTTGAGGTTCTTCTTTGTGTCTAGTTGAATGGTGATGTCTGAAAAATATATATTATCTTTCACTCCTTTTTCCCATGTATACTGGTTGGGATAGACCAAATCCAGTCTTTTCTGTACCTGATCCAGGCCAATGCCGCTTCCGCTTCGGTCTTCCTCATTCTTTGGGAAGTTGCTGTTTTCTATACGGAAATGCAGCGTGTTGCTGGCCTTGTAATAATCCATGTCTATATGGATAAAACTATTCTCACTGGTGCGAATACCATGTTTAAAGGCATTCTCTATCAAGGAGATGAAAATTAGAGGTGCAATCCTCAGGTTGTTGGGCGTGGGTACGTTGTTGTTCACTTGGATGTCCACATTTTCCGGCAACCTTATTTTCATCAGCCCAATGTAGTTGTGCATAAAGCCCACTTCGCTGTCAAGAGACACTAGTTGCTGCTGGTTATCATACAGAATATGGCGAAGTAGTTTACTCAATTCCTGAACGGTTTCCTGTGCCTTGCTTTGGTCAAATTGAATCAGGGCGTAGATGTTGTTCAGCGTGTTCAGCAGGAAGTGTGGATTAATCTGGTTTCGCAGATTTCTCAGTTCCGCTTCCTTTCGGTTATATTCTGCAATCTGCAAGGCTTGTTCCGACTGTTGGTACTGCTTGCTCATGCGGGTGGATGTAGCCACAATAATGCAGAGTATCTGCATCAGGATGTCCCTGAAAAGGAATAAGTATGGAACCCTCATTCCCAAGATGTGTAAGCTCCCTTCTTTTCGAGGGCCCCTCCATTGTGGTCCTCTTCTTTCTGCTTCTGGCAATTCTTCTGGTCTTAAATCGCCTGGGGAGAACTCCTTTGCATTCCTCACCTCACTACTCGGCCCTTGCTCTGGTGCAGGTTCCTTCATGGGCTTCCCAAACCCAGGGCCTCCTATCTGGAAAATCTCTGAGAAACTGGGCATGGGTCTTCTGTCGGCCCTTCCGGTTAAATCTTCCCATGTTAGCTGACCGAAGATGAGTGCAATGCAAACCGCTACATTCACCAGCACAAAGGTAAGCTTTTTACTTTTTTCCAACAAGAGTTTAGGCACCAGAATCAAATAATTCAGGTAGAAAAGGATAAAAATCACCAATGGCCCACCTAAGCGGTGGACCACATCTAGCCAGTCTATGCCGGATTCGCTCCGATCCATAGTCAGCAGGGGTGAACTGAACAGAAAAGCCCATACCAGAACGTGGATGAGCTTTTCTGGTAAACTTTCTAGTAGTGTCTGTCTTTTCATGTATTACTCATAACGAAGTGCTTCTATAGGATCCATCTGGGCTGCCTTACGAGCTGGGAAGTAACCGAAGCCCACACCAATGATGACGCATACAATGAAACTTAGGATTACACTCCATAGTGGAACACTGGTAGGCAGTCCGAAAAGTGAACTTGCTGCTGTGCTCAAGAGCCATCCGAATGAAACACCCAGAATACCTCCTGTCAGGCTTATCATGATGGATTCCAGCAGGAACTGGTTCGAAATGTCCAGACCTGTAGCACCCACCGACATGCGCAGACCGATTTCTTTAGTTCGCTCAGAAACAGATACCAACATGATGTTCATGATACCAATTCCTGCTACCAGCAGGGAGAAGGCTGCAGCTACTACCAGAATCAGGGTTACCATATCCATAGTGGAGTTCATGGTTTCCATAATTTCTTGCTGGGAGTTGATAGAGAAGTTGTCTTCCTCACCTTCTTTGATCTTGTGGGTAGTTCTCAGGATTTGTGTCAGTTCTTCAATGGCATCGTCTGAATATTCTTCAGAAATGGCTGAGCAGTTGATGCTGTTGAAGTAGGTCTGTGCCTGAATACGTTTCATAACGGTACTGTAAGGTGCCAGAATCAAGTCGTCCTGGTCCATACCCATAGCATTGTATCCTTTTGACTTCAGCACACCGATGATACGGAATGGAATACTCTTGAAACGGATAGTCTTACCTACAGGGTCTCCACCGTTAGGAAAGAGGTTGTCTACCACACTTTTACCTACCACGCAGACTTTGGCTGCCTTCTTAATGTCTTCTTCGGTGAACATTTCCCCATCTTCCACAGAACGTTGGTTGATGTCCAGATACTCGGCACTCTCTCCATACATGGTGGTGGAGGCGTTGTTGGCACCGTAGATTACCTGCCCTGAAGCAGTCACCTGTGGACTCACATAGGTTACATAGTACTTATCCTTCAGGATGGCCTCATAGTCTTCTACTTTCAGGGTCTGCATGGCACTGGGGTCCATACGGATACCACCCATCATACCACCACCGGGGCGAATCATAATCATATTGGTTCCCATGGAGGAGATGGTCTCCTTTATACTGTTCTTAGAACCCTGACCGATGGCCATCATCACGATCACTGCTCCTACACCGATGATGATACCCAACATGGATAGGAAGGAACGGAATTTGTTCGATGCAATAGCTCGCACGGCTACTTTGAATAGATTGATAAAATTCATATTCTTCTTTCGGTTAAGGGTTAGTCATCCTGTGGTGCCGGCAGTTTAGCCAAGGCTTCCGCAGCTGATTGTATATTGGGGTTCTGTACATCTTCACGAACTTTGCCGTCTCGCAGTACAATGTTGCGACTGCTGTACTGGGCAATTTCTGGGTTGTGAGTCACAAAGATGATGGTTCGTCCCTGAGCATGGAGCTTCTGGAAGAGTACCAGCACTTCATAACTAGTACGAGTATCCAGGTTACCGGTTGCCTCGTCGGCCAGGATTACAGCTGGATTGTTCACCAGGGCACGGGCTATTGCCACACGCTGCATCTGTCCTCCAGACATCTGGTTGCTCTTGTGGTACATGCGGTCTTCCAGACCCACAGCCTTCAGGGCTTCTATGGCAGCCTCCTTGCGCATCTTCGCACTGTACTCTGAGTTGTACATTAAAGGAAGTACCACGTTGTCCAGTGCTGTCGTCTTTGGCAGCAAGTTATAGTTTTGGAACACGAACCCAATCTTTCGGTTGCGCAGATGGGCACGTTGACGGCGTTTCATAGTTCTCACACTCACGCCATCCAAATAATATTCTCCAGAGGTGGGGGTATCCAGGCAACCTAGCTGGTTCAGCAGGGTTGACTTACCGGAACCTGATGTACCCATGATGGTGACAAACTCGCCTTCGTAGATCTTGAAGCTCACACCTCGTAGGGCATGCACCACTTCCGAACCCACCTGGAAGTTACGCTTCACATTCTGAAGTTCGATGACTACTTTTCTGTTGTCTTCCATTGTTGGCTTAATTACGGGATGAATTATTGGATGAATTGTTTGATGATGAGTTGTTACGTCTTCCCGGAGGACCTGGCATGAATGGGTTTCCAGAACCTGCAGCTTCTGTAGGTACACCAGTCAGGTTCAGTTCTGTCACTACCTTGGTTCCTTCCTTCACACCACTGATAATCTCGGTTACAGAGCCGTTGGTGATGCCTGTCTCCACCTTGTGAGCCGTGAAGGTGTTTCCTTGCTTCGTCCATACTTTCTTGGCTGCCTGAGTGTCTTGGATCTTTCCTTCTGGCCCTAGGAACATAGGGTTAGGAGTGAATTTCAGAGCCTTGTTTGGTACTATCAGCACATCGCTCTTATGGTTAGTGTAGATGGTTACGTTGGCAGTAAGACCTGGCTTCAGCTTCAAGTCTTTATTAGGTGCACCGATGACCACTTCATAGGTTACGACATTGCTTTCAGTAGTTGCCTGCTGGCGAACCTGGGTTACAGCACCTTCAAAGGTTTCATCAGGATAAGCATCTACAGAGAACTGTACGCGTTGACCTTCTTTCACACCGCCTATGTCAGCCTCGTCTATGTCAGCAATCACACGCATGTCGGTCAGGTCCTGTGCAATGGTGAAGAGGGTAGGAGTGCTGAATCCTGCTGCTACTGTCTGACCTTCCTCCACAGCTTTGTCCAGAATAACACCGTCTATAGGTGAGGTAATGGTAGCATAAGCCAAGTTCTGCTGAGCGGTTCTTACACTCTCCTGACGACTACGGTAGGTCTCTTTGGCCTGCTGGTACTGCAGGTAAGCATTCTCATAATCGTTAGTGCTGATGAGTCCTTTGTCGTAAAGGGTTTTGTAACGCTTATAATAAGCTTCCTGATAGTCAAGGGAACTTTTGGCACTAGCCAGATTGCTCTGTGCAGTGGTTAAATCACTAGTCAAGTTTCTACGGTCCATTTCAGCAATGACTTGTCCTTTCTTTACTTCAGAATTGAAGTCTACATAGATTTTGTCAATGATACCGGAAACCTGGGTACCTACTTCTACTTGAGTTACAGGTTCAATGGTACCTGTAGCAGTAATGGTTGTGCTTACTTCTCCTTTGGTAACCACAGCTTCATTATAGCTTGCTTGTGGTTGCTTCTTGCCGCCCATAAAGAAGAATATTAAAGCGGCTAATACTGCAAGGGCGATGATGCCGTAAGTGATTTTCTTTTTATTCATAGTGGTGTGTTTTTTACAAGTTGATGCTTTCTCCTCCATAGAACTCCAGCAGTTTTTCGTTCATGATGGCGGTGTATTTACTTTGAAGTTTATTTTGTTCTGCCTGAAGCAGTCGGTTCTTGCCTTCCATGAGCTCTACCATGTTACGCAGTCCTACGTTAAACTGCTCGTTCAGCAGGTCGTAGCTGGCACTGGAGCTCTCTACACTAGCACAAGCTGATTTGAACTGTGCCTGGGCATTGGCTGCATCCAGATAATAGCCTTCTATCGTGTTATAAAGAGATTTCTGCTGATCTTGCAGGTTCAGCTGTGAAATCTGATGCTGATACTTAGCCTTCTCCACAGCACTGCGGTTCTGGCGTTGAGCCAGGATAGGGATGCTTACAGAAACACCTACGGCATTGCTCCAGTTGTTCTTTATCTGTTTGCCCCAGTTATAGGTATTTGCACTGTTGGTATTTGTTCCTGTACTAGCTTGAAGACTGATGGTAGGAAGCTTTTGTGCCTTTGCAATGTCTATGTTCAGGTTCGCAGCATCAATGTTCAGCTGGCTGTTCCGTATTTCCGGACGGCTCAATAGAGCTGCTTCATACACGGAAGTTACAGAAGGAAGTTCTGTTAAGACTTGCTCATCAAGAACCTCTACGGTAGCTATGTCAAAATCCTGTACACCAGTGAGTTCCAGTAGTTGCTTGAGCTGCATCTTGTATCTTTCCACCTGGTTCTTGGCATTGATTACATTGTATTCATCCTGAGCTACTTGTGACTCTAGCTGAGCCAAGTCTGCACGACTCAAGTCACCTACTTCCACGCGTTCCCTACCTCTGTCTCGCTGAGCAATAGATAGTTCCAGGGTGTTTTCATTTACTTTCACGGATTCTCTGGCATAAAGAATCTGCACATAGTACTGAAGAATCTGTTCCTGAATGTTGTTGGCACTAGCTTCAGTGTTGAGCTCAGCTTGTTCCAAGGAAATTTTGCTGGCTTCAATGTTTTTTTCACGTCTGCCTCCATTCCATACAGTCCAACTGGCATTCAAACCATAATTTCCACTATAGGTAGTGTTTCCGGAGCTAACTTGCCCTGTACCATCCGTATAGGAGAACTTTTCAGCCCAAGGGTTGTTGTTCACATTCTGACTGGTACTAAAGGAAAGACTAGGAAACAGCTGTCCCTTAGATGTCAGCAGGTCTACTTCCGACTCCTTTTGCTGAATGCGGCTCTGCTGCAGACTGATGTTGTGCTCCAGCGCATAGTCGATGCACTGACGCAAATCCCAGGTCTGGGCATTGGCAGCGAGGCCACTTAAAAGAGCGAAAGAAAAAAGAATGATTTTTTTCATTTCTAATTACCTATTTTTTTATTATTTATATTATTTTTTTCTTGTTTTGTTTGATGCAAAAGTAGGGAAAACTATTTAACTATAAAAAGTTTTCTCGAAGATAAAACGAGTGGATTCGACCAAACCCCACTTTCAATCGATGAAACCGTCTTTCCCATCTAGGAGTCCTTCTCCCCACTTTTTTCGAAAATCCTCGGAAAATTGTCCCTTTATGCTGGGATTGAATTCAAGCCTTTACTCATAAGATTCCTTTTCTTCGGACAGGTTTATCTGACTTAACTCCTTTTTACTTTTATTCTCTTTTTTTGGATAAATAATTAAATCCTTTTATTTTTGCAAGAATAAAAAGAAGAAGCATGAAATATACTTGGAAAGATGTATTCAGTCTGAGAAAGGAAATCTTTGGGGTGGCTACGATTGCCATCCTGCTCTTTCATCTCAACATCTATGTCCCTTTCCCTCAGCCTTTTGCGCTTTTTCTTTCTAAAGGAAACATTGGGGTGGATGTGTTCCTCATGCTTTCTGGCTTGGGGCTGTATAACTCTATCCGGAAAAATACGCTTTCCCAGTTTTACCAGCATCGGTTTCTCAAGGTCTTTCTGCCTTATCTCTTGGGAGGACTGGTTTATTTCATCTGGTATGATTTCTTCTATCTGAAGGATGGTTTTGTGCAGTTCATCTTGAATCTTTCTACCTTGAATTATTGGAAGACGGGTGTGCATCCGGTGTGGTATGTGGCTCTTCTGCTGATTCTATATGCTGTCTATCCCATTTTATATCAGCTAGATAGACGTACTCATCATGTGAGTAGTGCCCTCATTGCTGTCTGTGTGATTTTGGGGCTTACTTATTTGGATAGTCAGGGGCATCTCAGAAAGAGTTTTCACTGTCTTTCCAGATTGCCAGTCTTCATGCTGAGTGTGGCTTTAGCTGAATATTTGAATCGGGCTGCCAGGGATAGGAAGGAAATCCGGAAGTGGCATTTGCTCATTTGCATTCCACTGGTGCTGGTTCCTTTTCTCAGTCTTCCTAGAATCATAACTTCCCAAATGATTTACCAGTATCTGGTGGCTACCCTTCCTTTTATCATTCTAGTGGGATTTTTGCTGGTGGTTTTTCCTGTCTTCAACCGGGTTTTGGTATGGTTGGGTAAGTATTCTTTGGAGATCTATGCCGTCCAGATGTTCCTTATTTGTTTTATAGAAAGGGAACAAGGATTTGAAGCTCTTCCTCCTTACCTTTGGTATGTCATTTTGCCTGTGGTTTCCATCCTCTTAAGTGTAGTTCTCTCAGAGGTGGCAAATTTACTCTCCAGAAGGGGAGAAAATTTTCTCCAGAAGGAGAGAAAAAATTTTCCTTAAAAGAAGGTATTTTTATCCAGTCTATCCAGCATGGTTCTAATAAGGGGTTCTTTTTTGGTTAAAACAAATAAAAATCCTAAATTTGCAGCCGACAAAAGATGCTTTGTATGGAAATTTGCGATTGTATTGAACTGCTGGAAGCCCATGGCATTCGTCCTACTTCCAATCGTATCCTTATCATGAAGGCTCTTACGGAAGGGGAGAGCCCCCTTTCCATGTCGGAACTGGAGGATAGGATTCTGTCTATCGATAAGTCGAATATCTTCCGTACACTCATGCTTTTCAGGGAGAATCATCTGGTTCATGCCATAGAGGGCATTGATGGAGGCACGAAGTATGAGTGGTGCTACAGCCATCACACGGAGGAGGACGATGATGAGCATGTTCACTTCTTTTGTGAAAAGTGTCATAAGACGTACTGCCTGCATGAACTTCATGTGCCAGGGGTGGAACTCCCTGAAGGCTATGTCAGTCAGGCTGTCAGTTTTCTGGTCAAGGGCATCTGCCCGGCTTGTGCCGGGAAAAAAGATTAAGAACAAATACAAATATAAGATAGTTTATGAGACAGTATAGAGCGCTCACTTCTGAGGAAATTGAAGTATTAGAGAAAAATGATTGTTGGGCCGAAGATTGGTCTTCTGTTCAGGTAGCCGATGGCTTCCTGCCTAAATCCTGTCATCGTGTCATCTTCTATGGTGACATCCGGCTGGGTACTTATGAAAAGGATGTGGAGATTACCAAGGGGTTCATGAAGCATACGGGAATCCGGAATGCTACTTTGCGTAATGTTACCATCGGAGACAACTGCCTCATAGAGAACATCGGAAACTACATCAATAATTATATCATAGGCAATGACTGTTACGTGTCCAATGTGTCAACCATGGAAACAGTGGAGGGTGCCAATTATGGTGAGGGAAACTTGATCTCTGTCCTGAATGAGGTGGGTGATGGTAATCTGGTGCTTTTCAAAGACCTGAACTCTCAGTTGGCTGCTTTCGAGGTTAAGCATCTGCATGATAAGGAGTTGCGCGATGCCATCAGCAAGATGGTACAGGAAGATGTGAAGGATAATACACCTGCCGTAGGTATCATCGGCAATGGAGTGCGGATTATTAATACAAAGGAAATCGTTAATACACTCATCGAGGATGGCAACGAAGTGAATGGTGCCAGTAGGTTAAGCGAGGTAACTATCGCATCCATCCCTGGTGCACCTGTATATATAGGTACGGGAGTCATCCTGGAAAACTGTATCATCTCCGAGGCTTGCAAGATAGTGAACTCCGTGAAGATGCAGGACTGCTTTGTGGGTGAAGCCTGTCATATTTCCAATGGTTTCACAGCCAACCAGAGTGTGTTCTTTGCCAACTCTTACATGAGCAACGGTGAGGCATGTGCTGCCTTCTGCGGCCCGTTCAGTGCCAGTCACCACAAAAGTTCACTGCTTATTGGTGGCATGTTCAGCTTCTACAATGCCGGTTCTTCTACCAACTTCTCTAATCATGCCTATAAAATGGGCCCTATGCACTGGGGAACGCTGGAAAGAGGAACAAAGACTGCCAGTGGATGCTACCTGCTCATGCCTGCTACCATCGGAACATTCTCTGTGTGCTTCGGAAAGCTGATGCACCATCCTAATACTCGTAACCTACCGTTCTCTTATCTCATAGCTTATGGAGAAACCATGTACCTGGTACCTGGTAGAAACATTACTACTGTGGGCTTGTACCGTGATATCCGGAAGTGGCCTAAGCGTGATGTCCGTCCACAGGGAAATCAGAAGAGTATCGTGAACTTCGACTGGCTCTCTCCGTTCTCCGTGGGTGAAATCTTGAAGGGTAAGAAAATCCTGGAAGACCTTCGTGCTGCCTCTGGTGAGGATGTGTCTAGCTACAACTTCCACGACTATGTCATCCAGAACAGTAGCCTGAAGAAAGGTATCAAGTATTACGATATCGCTCTGCGCATCTATATGGGTGCCGTGCTTAAGCGCGTTCAGAAAAGTCATCGCTTCGGCCGTCCTGTTGGTGCAGTGGGAGAGGGCGATTGGAACGATTTGGCAGGACTGCTTCTGCCAGATTCAGAGGAGCAGCGCCTCATTGCCGATATTAAGAATGGAACCTTAAAGACTATCCAGCAAGTCATCCACCGCTTCAGGGAAATAAATGATAATTACCGGGATTACCAGTGGGCATGGACTTACCGCATGATTCTGGATTACTATGGCATCACGGAAATCACCCCAGCCGATGCAGAACGCATCCGTCAGGACTATGTCACTGCCCGTCGTGCTTGGATTGCCGAAATCCGAAAGGACGCTGAGAAAGAATTCAAACTGGGAGATATAGAACCCGAAGTTCTGGCAGACTTCCTGGACAAGCTAGACCACGAGATAGACTTTGAAAACTAATAGGTAAATCTGTCATACCAACCCCATAATCTGCCTAATTGTCAGTTCCTCTCAAAGGGGGACACCCCCCTTATGAGAATTATGGCACACCCTTTGTTATATACATCTCAGATTTTCGAATCGATGTAATTTTAAAGTTGAACAAATAAAAAACAATTATATTATGGGAAAGATTATTGGAATTGACTTAGGTACTACAAACTCTTGTGTATCTGTATTTGAAGGTAATGAGCCTGTGGTAATCGCTAACAGTGAAGGTAAGCGCACCACTCCATCTGTAGTGGCATTCGTCGATGGTGGCGAGCGTAAGATTGGTGATCCTGCAAAGCGTCAGGCTGTCACTAACCCTAAACGTACAGTTTTCTCCATCAAGCGTTTCATGGGTGAGACTTATGACCAGGTTCAGAAGGAAATTTCTCGCGTACCTTATGAAGTAGTACGCGGTGCAAACAATACTCCTCGTGTGGTAATCGACGGTCGTCAGTATACTCCACAGGAAATTTCAGCCATGGTTCTTCAGAAAATGAAGAAGACTGCTGAGGATTATCTGGGACAGGAAGTAACAGAGGCTGTCATCACTGTTCCTGCATACTTCTCTGACTCACAGCGTCAGGCTACTAAGGAGGCTGGTACTATTGCCGGTCTGGATGTAAAGCGTATCGTGAACGAGCCTACAGCAGCTGCACTGGCTTACGGTGTGGACAAGGCTAATAAGGATATGAAGATTGCCGTATTCGACCTTGGTGGTGGTACTTTCGATATCTCTATCTTGGAATTCGGTGGTGGTGTATTCGAGGTACTTTCTACTAACGGTAACACTCACCTGGGTGGTGATGACTTCGACCAGGTAATTATCGACTGGTTGGCAAATGAGTTCAAGGCTGAAGAAGGCGTAGACCTGAAACAGGATCCTATGGCTCTGCAGCGTCTGAAGGAAGCAGCAGAAAAGGCTAAGATTGAACTGTCTAGCTCTACTACTACTGAAATCAACTTGCCATATATCACTGCTACTGCCAGCGGTCCTAAGCACTTGGTTAAGACTCTTACCCGTGCTAAGTTCGAGGCTCTGGAGCACGACTTGATTCAGGAATGTGTTGAACCATGTACAAAGGCTATGCAGGACGCAGGTCTTACCAATGCAGACATTGATGAGGTTATCTTGGTAGGTGGTTCTAGCCGTATCCCAGCTGTTCAGAAACTGGTAGAGGATATCTTCGGTAAGGCTCCTTCTAAGGGTGTGAACCCAGATGAGGTAGTTGCAGTAGGTGCAAGTATCCAGGGTGCCATCCTGAATAAGGAAGGTGGTGTAGGTGACATCGTATTGCTGGATGTAACTCCATTGACTATGGGTATCGAAACCATGGGTGGTGTCATGACTAAGTTGATCGATGCTAACACTACTATCCCATGTAAGAAGAGTGAAATCTTCTCTACTGCAGCCGACAACCAGACCGCAGTAACCATCCACGTCCTGCAGGGTGAGCGTCCAATGGCAGCTCAGAACAAGTCTATCGGCCAGTTCAACCTGGAAGGTATCGCTCCTGCACGTAGAGGTGTTCCTCAGATTGAGGTTACTTTCGATATCGATGCTAATGGTATCTTGAAGGTTTCTGCTAAGGATAAGGCTACCGGTAAGGAGCAGGCTATCCGTATCGAGGCTTCAAGTGGCTTGAGCAAGGAAGAGATCGAGCGTATGAAGGCTGAGGCTGAGGCTAACGCTGATGCAGATAAGAAGGAACGTGAAAGAGTAGATAAGCTGAATCAGGCAGACTCTATGATTTTCCAGACCGAGAACATGCTGAAGGAAAGCGGCGATAAGATTCCAGCCGACGTGAAGGCTGAGGTTGAGGGTGCCCTGAACGAGTTAAAGGAAGCTCACAAAAATCAGGATTTGGCAGGTATCGATGCTGCTACCGCTAAACTGAATGCTGCTGCTCAGAAGATGTATCAGGCTGGTGCACAGGCAGGTCCTCAGGCAGGCCCACAGGCAGGTCCTAACCCAGGTGCTGACTCTTCTACAAAGACTGGTGGCGACAATGTCCAGGATGCAGACTTTGAGGAGGTAAAATAAGACGCATAAGTAAAGACATAACAAAACACTATCAAATGGCGTGTAGCTC
>AUXO015629737.1_pt1 | contig 43220 bp, 39 predicted proteins | sample 768731 | NCBI WGS metagenome assembly AUXO01 (sample SAMN02715735, study PRJNA202380) | gut metagenome | biome: sheep rumen | host: Ovis aries | place: New Zealand: Palmerston North | reverse complement strand
TTATTACAACTTACGCATTCCTAATAGAGGAAAGTAAGACGTAAGGCTTCGTTAATAAGTTGAGACAAGAATTTTAAAGGAGGAATTATTATGTTAAAACTACAGATATCTACGTACGACTCATACACCATTCATCACCTTTCTATTCCGTGTGTAAGACTGGTGATAACAAACGAAGATAATTTCATACTTGATGAGGGTTTCCTGATTCCATTCCGAAAGTATTGTTTCCAGGTTTCAACAAACCTGGCGATCGGAGATGATGCGAGATCGTCCCCTGTTATTGAGTATCAAAAGATACTCAATAATGTCCCGAGAGAGGAGGTGAGACATCTTCTTCACGGGCAGATGGTGGTAGCAATCGAGAGATGGCTGTTACGAGAGAGGAGCCTGATAAAGATCCGGCTCGGCATCGAAGAGGAGGTGAATAGAACTGCAATCATATACACCCCAGGGTATATGGTTAGTGAAAGGTCCACCATCGATAAATTTATCGACGACTGTTATGAGTGGATTTTCAACTAACAGAACATTAGTCGTAACAGTCGTAAAAACGGCACGAGGTTTTTACACCTCGTGCCGTTATTTTTTTTATATTATTTCGTAAGGGAAACTCACATTAGATCTCAATATAAGTCTCAGCATTAGCAAACTTAAGCTGTGCCTGAATACCCTGAATTGCAGCATTCGTATAACGAGATACGCCCATCAGGTTGGTCATAGAACCACCGGGGAGATCAGGAGCACGATAAGCACTATTCTGAGCAGTCAGAATATGAGTCGTATACTTATAATGCTTGAATGTGAACTGCTCATTAGACAGCGGGAAGGGTATAATTCTCACACCGGAGAACTCCTTCTTCACATCATCATAGGATGCGTTAACCTTCTTGGTTGATACAACCTGTACCTTAACATCACCTGAAGTCATGATACCATAGCTGTAATCAAGCTTAACGCCATTTGCAGTTGAACCAGGTCTAGTGATCCAGTTAACTACGGGATTGAGCAGAGAAATAAATCTCGGATTACCGTATATAACAAAAGTCATATCCTCAAGCTTAGCCTTATCGCAGATATCAATGATAAGTCTGTCGATCTTAAACTTGAGCATCTTCTCAATATACTCGTTAGGCAGAGCAGTAGTCAGAGAAGTAGAATCGCAATCGAATACTCTCTTAGTAATGAATGAACCCCAACCGAGGATATCATCCTGAGAAATCTCTACACCATCATAGAGATCAAACTGCTCATCGAGCCATGAGAGAATAGTAGAATCTTCCATCTGAGTCATGTAGTCAGACAGATTATTGTAGGTCTTCTTATAGAGGTCGATATCCATAAGAGCCTTAGCGTCCTCAAGCTCCTCAAGAGAATAAGGAACGTTTACACGAGTGCCATCTTCGATCTTCCACTCGATCTCTTCACGAGCATAATCGAATGTTACATGTCTCTCATTCTTCTCATTTGACAGATAACCGTCAAATATAACTGCCTTAACGTTACCCTCAACGGCAGCAAGAGAAGTAGTATTTGAAATAAAGTCTGCAACACCCATGATATGATCAGTGATATGGCCCTCAGTTCCGTTGGAACCAGTAACAGTCATATCAATCTTACCACCAAGCCACTGATTATCAGAGAGATTTATTCTCATCGGACGGGGCAGAGGTAAAGTAATTGTTGCAGTTGCATTATCGGGATCCTCAACAACGATCTTAGTAATCTTAAGATCCATGGTGAAGTTCTCACGACCTGAATTAGTCTTAGAACCTGTAGCATCAGCATCAGTCAGAACTGCAGGTACATTGAGGTTAGAAACAGGGAGATTTACAGGAGTATCCTTAATCGGTAATCCCTTACCAGCCTTGAATATCTCCTTAAACTCATCAGTAAAGAAGCACTGGGGATACTTCCATCTCTTAGACTTGTCATTGTTATCAACAATGTATGTCTGCTCAATGTGCTTCTTGATGATCGGGCTCTTAGTAACCTCGGTCTGAATTATGTCCTTGGAAGCAAGCTTAAGCTGCTGCTTTACAAGGATAGGGAAATCAATTGCCTTAATAGGCAGGAGCTGGGGTACTCTGGTTGACTCCTTGTAGAAATCTTCTACACAGTTATCAAACATGTCAGAAACCTGCTCATACAAATGTGCGTGCGTGCCGTACTCTTCCTCAGAATCAGCCATGTTAGCACACTCAGTCTTAAGCTCACCAATGAGAGACTCCTTGAATGCATTTAACTTAGCCTTGTTCTTAATCATAGAGTTTACGTCTACCATGATATCAACACCATTTGCAAGCATTGAATCATACGTCTCAGTAAAAATGTCGTCGAAGTTGTTAGAATGACCAGCACCAAAACCACCTACGGTTGCGGTCTCCTGGAAATCCTTAGCCGACTCGCTTAAAAAAGTAAGCATGTTATTTTTCACTCCTTCTTAAAAAATAAATAAAATGGGTTAAATGTACAAACTCTGACTAGTTAATAAAAACATGTCAGTAGTTAATCCATTCGAATTAACTATAATTAATTTAATGTTTATTATTAATATAAGCTTTTCCGTATTTAATTATACTTCTTCATCTTTTTTCTCTATATTAGTCAATAATTTAAATACCATCTGTACAGATGTTACTAAATTTTGATAAAATAGTAATGATTGAATATATGTATTATTATCGAATTTGATAATAATATAGTCATATGTGATTTCTTTGATCTCTCGTAATTTATTAACAGACGTTTTTATTATTTGATTAGAGACAATATCATCTTTAATATTATCTTCTAATTTAAATATATAATTATCCAATGCATTATATAATGACATATATTCTTTAAAGAGAACATATTTTCTAGTAGAATCATATTCTGCACCAGGTCCTTGATTATTTTGTTGGTTTTGATTATTATTCGTATTATTATTTGGATTATTATTATTGAAATTGGTATCTGGTTGTTGATCTATAGGCGTAGGACCATCACCATTATTAGCATTATTAGGGTCTTCAATAGGAGTGGGACCATTGTCTGGTTCATCTATTGGAGTAGGTCCATCGTTATTATCAGCAGCATTAGGGTCTTCAATAGGAGTGGGACCATTATCTGGTTCTTCTATTGGTGTCGGTCCATTGTCTGGATCCTCTATTGCTGCAGGTTCTGTATCATTAGTTGGGGTATCAACCTGAACATCAGATGGTTCCTCAATAGGGGCTGGACCATTATCTTCAATTGGCGCTGGTCCATCTTCAATATCTGAAGGTCCTTCAATGGGAGTAGGACCATCTGGTTCTTCTATTGCCGCAGGTTCTGTATCATTAGTTGGGGTATCAACCTGAACATCAGATGGTTCCTCAATAGGAGTAGGATCATCATTACCTGGTTCTTCTATAGGAGTAGGTTCAGAATCTTCAATTGGAGTTGGTTCATCTTCAATATCTGAAGGTCCTTCAATAGGATCTGGTCCATTATCTGGTTCTTCTATAGGAGCGGGTCCATCTTCAATATCTGAGGGTTCTTCGATAGGAGTTGGTTCATCACCATTAATATCAGAATCCTCTATTGGTTCTGGTCCATCTTCAATAGGAGTTGGACCATCTTCAGAATCTTCTATCGGTGTTGGTTTATTATCATCATATTCTTCTAAATCATCGTTTGTAATTTTAGGTTTTTTTCTTATATCTGACAATGAGTCTATTACTTTTAGTCTGTCATTTGGATCAGGTATATCAACAGGATCAGGAGATTCGATATCATCAAGTGTCATAGCATCGGCTAAATCAACATCATCCAATTCATCATAATCAGCTATACCATCCATGTCCATATCATCTAATGGAACATTATCTGCAACATCCAGTGATTCATCATCAAATATATTTTTACGACGTGATATATTTATATCAAATTTATCATTTTTATTTTTTCTAGGTGCTTCTGTTGCTAAAAAATATTTTCCATATTTTAACTCTTCTTTACGAGGTATACGCTCTATCATATAGACCAAACCTCCTGTTTAAATATATTTACTATTATATCTAACACGTTCTCTTTCTTGTACTAATTGATCTCTTATACGCATTAAACGATACTTTTCTTTCTTATCTCCTTCTGAATTTGCATCATTTATTTTTTCTTCACAAACTTTGATATTAGTATCTAAATCAGCTACTAACTGATTTCGGATTCTAATATCCTTCTTTTTACTGAAGTGACGGCAAACTGCAATTACAGGAATCATTGATATTTTAAAACGAGCAGCAGTTCCGTATAATAATGCTAATTTCATATTACGGAAAGCTTTTTTTCTAAATCCGGGTTCTCTCATATATTTTTCTCGACGATAATCATCCTTATCATCTATAATTTTTATTTGGTCATTAATATCGCCAATTATATTTTTAGGAAGCTGTAAAACTGCTTTTGCTGCATTCGTTATAGTCTGCCCCTTTTGCTTAAAGTTCGCACGAACTTTATTCTGCTTCATTTCAAGATCCATTGCTTTATTTTGAGTAGCAGTTGCAGCATCTGTTGGCTTAGGGGCTTTAATTTTTTTTGGTGAATCTTTTACTTCTTTCTTATCGTTTTCAGAATTATCATCATTTATACTCTTAGACATATTTTCAACGTCTTCATCAGATACATCTTCATCAGGTCCTACAGGTTTTTCCGTAAGAACTGATAACATATCTTCAGTCTCTGTACATTTTTCGATAATAACTCTAAGTGCATCTTCTATAGTAGTTCCTTCTTTAAAGAAATCACTATAACCTACAATAATATCATTAGTATTTTCACAAGTCTGATATTCTGTAGTTATATAATCACGCATCTTTTCAAATACTGATAATCTCGATGTGTATGCATTCTTTCGAAATTCATCATATTCTTCTTGATAGATTATCCTATCAAAATCATCATCAAAGATACTATTAACTGCATTATTCGGAGTAGTATAATAAGTTTCAGCACTATTAACTCTCTCAGTTATAATACCATCAATATGAGGATTTATATTTTCTGAAGCGAGACCTTTAAAAATATTCCTACTCATAACATCAGGAATACACGATACTGCTTCTTGATAATTTTTATCAGAATAAAGTTTATTTAATAATACCACACTTTCTATAGTATTAACAAAATTTTTATTTTCTTTAGCAGAAGCCTCTGTATCAGGCTCTTGATAATACTTATTAATATTATCATTAACCAATGATGCGTCTGAAGTTATCTTAGAAATATAAGGAGAATATGTAAAAAATACTTCTTTATTATCTCCTACAGTTTTCGAAAGTACTTCTTTTGCTCGATCGCATTTTTCTGAATCATCGTTTACAAGACCTTGTTTATAATCATATAACGCATCTGATACAGATGATGAAATATTCTTATCTTCTCTAGGAATCTTATTATCAATATACTTACTAATTGTAGTAGTATTTTTAGAATCATTTATTTTATTAATAAGCTTTTCTCTAAGATTTGTATACATATTGAGTTGTTCAGAACTCATTTTGTCTTGATTTTCATCAATATATGTATTTATCTTATTGAGTTCAACTTCATACTTAGGAAATACTGCATATTCTTCATCACCAGTAAGAATATCAGAATAGAACTCATAACCATAAAATGGTTCTTTAAAAATATATTCAGAATATTCAAGTATCATTGATAATGGCATATCTTTGTATAAATGTGAATATTCTTCAGCAGATTCTTGTGTAAAATTTTCTCTTAATTTATCATATCCAATTAATAATCGTTTAACTGGAGATTCGTTAAGAATTCGTTCTTTATTTATATACGACATTATTGATTCACTCCATTCTATATTTTTAATATTAGAAAAACTAACTTAATTATTTGTTTTGCAGATACTTTTATGAGCAAATGATATAAGACGAAAAAAAATATTGATAAAAAGAATCAGAATACTAGTATTGGAAGTATTCTGATTCTTTTGTATTTATTTTTTAGTTTTCTTAATAGATAATGAACAGAATTCATTATTTAAGAATGTATCAGTTATTTCGTCACTAACTAACGGTATATTTAATTTTATTATAATATTTACTTTATCAATTTTACTTGTATCTTTATTATTTTTCTTAAATTCCTTATAAAATGTATTTGTTGGTACTCCACAGCATATAAACGAAGCAATTCTGTCACCTTTAATTGATCCGTCTATTGCTTTAATCTTTATAAATTTCCACGAATCTTTATGACTCATATCATCATTTAAATTTATTATTTTTTTAATTAAATCAAATAATTCATCATCAAGTTTTTTACGCATAGCTATACTTGAATTAAATACAGATATAGCTCTATTAGTATTATCTACGATCTCTTTATTTTTATTTATTTTTTTATCAGCCTTACCCCTTGAAAGATCTATTCGACACCCAAGGAACGTAGGTGAAGATAATGATTCAACAAAACTATCAAAATGAGGCTCATCGATAACACCATCTATATATTTTTCAAACATAGTTTGATATAAATTAATATCAGTCATTGTATTTTCACCTCTCATTTTTTATTATATTTTTTACCACCAGGATGAATTCCAGAAGCTATAAATTTTGAATCAGTAAATTCATCAGTTATATTGGCTACATCCATTGGTATACACATTGTAAATGTGAACCATTGACAATTTGCTGCAAGTTTCTTATGACCTAAATCTTCTACAGATTTAATGGTTTTAAAGAAAAATGCTGTCGGCTCACCATAACATTTAAATTTAACTGAATTTTCACCCACAATAGCTTCTACTATTTTAATATCAACGGCTCTATTGAAATAGTTAAAATTTATCTTCCTTGCAGAATCTAATCTACTCTTTTTAAGATTACCGTTAGTTAATTTCATCATAGTTTCTTCAAATAATGAAGCTAATTTATTCTTAAGTTTCATAGAAGAATTAAAAATTCCAACAGCAGAATTAACTTTTTCACCATTAGATATCTTATATGATGACTCATCATCATTTTTATCATTAGTCACCTTATCAATTTTACTTTCTTTATAATTGATTTTACAACCGAATAATTTAGGAGCTGCTAATGCTTCAGTAATTAAATCATAGTGATCTTTATCTATTTTATTATACGCATATTGCTCAAATACAATTTGTTTTATCTTATCTTCTACAATCATATTGTATTTCTCTCCTTCACTAATAATTTTATTTTTATAAAATACCATATCTCCTTGTAATTTTATCTTATCATATCTTTTTTGTTTAATATATTCAAGATTTCTCTTTGTTACTTCTGGATTATAGAAATACATGTCATTGCCACCGTTAACAAGTGTGATATTGTCAAGATTCTTCAAATCTTCAGGATGATAAAGAGAAGGAAGTTTATCTATTTTAACTCCTTGTGCAATTATATCTGCAACAAATCTTGAACAGAAGAATTTTCTATGGTCTTCAGTATCTCTTCCTGCCCATATATCAAGTATTCCTTTAAAATCATACTTCGATTCTTTTTCATGAGTTACAAAATAGTTAAGTCTATTTTTCATAGCAGTAATTGATGCTTTATTAACATACATTACGTATACTAAATATTTTGTTGCCTTGGTTTTATACCAATCATCTTTAGTCTTTTGATAAACAAAACCAAACGGTGATTGAATATGTTCACTCTTTTGTGTACGTGCTCCGAATGAATACATATAATCAAGTTCAGGGTTAAATGCTATTAAAGAATGAGTCCATTCATCTCCAGTTATTTTATGGATTGCATATCCAAGAGGATTATCTCCATATGTTAAAATTATAAATACAGGATATTTATCGTTCTGATTATATGATGTTTCTTCTTGTACTAATTTTAAGTTGTCTAACATAATATCACTTCTTTCAATAAGTTATTAATTATATAAAAGTTTTCTAGTTAAAAAGAATCTTTACGCTTTTTATAAAAAGCGTAAAGTTGATTTTTTCAATAATATACTATATCCGTGTAATCAAAATAAATATACCACTCTGGTGAGTCGGTTTTAAACTATTTATTTGATTATTAATACGCACGAAATAAAAAACTTTTTAGTTATACCAATCTGGCGATTCGGTTTCAAACTAACTAAGAAGTTAATATTATTTCGAATCAATTATCAACACAGTTATACCAACTTGGCGGATTTGGTTTCAAACTAACTGTGTTGATTATTTTAATTTATTTTCAGGAGGTATATTCTTATGTTAGAGACAATGGGGTTTTTCACAGTAATAGCTATGATAACTGCAGTAGGTTGGATCCTTATCAATGATATCGTCATGCCCTTCCTTTGGGAGGTGGCATCAACAACTTTGAAGTCAGTGTTTAAAGCACTGATATCAAAGATAAGAAAGGAGGAGATAAATAATAATATGTGAGCTTTGCTCACATATTATTTTTTTTTTCGCATTTTAATATTTTATTATTATATATTATTAATTTGAAAGGAGGTGAATAAATATATGCTATTAATAATAGCTATTTCACTCGTTGTTGGGGGAGGTTATATATACGGATTATATAACCCTCCTCAACAGCAAAGACGATTAATACTGGTACCTTTCTGTATAATACCAGTGTTAATAATTACGTCTCTGATGATTCCTGGAATCATTAAAACCATCAAAAATGGGAAAACGGAGACCGCAGATTTTCTCAATATCACTGAGAAATTCTGTGGAGTATTGTCTTATGAAGTTGCAGAAAGGCTTCATAAGTCATTTGGAGGTGATAAGTAAAAAAATAATCTCACGGTTTAAAAACCGTGAGATTATTTTTTTTTATCCAAATACCTTATATGCAATTACCTTATCGCCTTTAGGAGTTTTAACCATTTTTTCTCCTTTGGCAATTCGAGTAGTTGGCTTAATATCTTTAAGACTTATTTCAACTGGTTCAGAATTTTTCCTATAAACTATGACAGTATCATTTTTTGTTACTGATGAAATTCCTACTAAAGTTTCATTTTTATCAAGTCCAATTAATGATAAAGGTTCATCTTTTCTTTGCATTACAGGAAAATATCTTATCTCGGTTAGTTTAATTCTACCAGATGAAGTAATATAGAATAATAGCTTCTTGTTAGGACTTATTCTACAAGCATTTACAACATATTCATCATCTTTAAGACTTATCTGCCGAACACCCTTTGCCTGTTTTCCAAGAGTCTTGATATCACTTATCGGTATTCGAATCCCATCACCTAGGTTCGTACAAATTATGCAATCTTTACTACTTTTATCGAATGAAAATAATGCAGATGCAACTTCATCATCAGAATTAAGAGTGATACCTACCTTAAAATCAGTTATCTTTTTAAATTCTGAAATTGGAACTTTCTTTGCTAATCCATTCTTAGTAATAAATATTATACATAAATCATCATCTTTACTCTTTAAAATTTCTAAAGAAGGTAGTTTCATAAGAGCAACTATTCTTCCTTTAGATGTAAAGTATCTATTTATTTCAACACCAATATCTTCAAAATTCATATTAGGAATTGCTGATACTGATATTTTAGATACTCTACCAGAGCTATCAATAACGAGAATATCTTCTCTATTATTGATTTGCATTACTGATATATTACCATTTTCTTTACCAACAACACCAATACTTGTATTATCTTTTAAAGAAAGTTTCTTTATATATCCACTTTCACTTATTCCGATAATATGCTCAGTGTCAGGAATATCATCATTGCATTTATTATTTTCTTTAATAACTTTAGACATTCTGGGTCTTCCCCATTTTTTAATACCAGACTCTAATTGATCAATTATAAATTCATCAATTTTAGAACTGTGCTTAAGTCTATCTTGAATATCTTTAAGCTCTGCCTCAAGTTTTTTCTTATCTTCTTTATAACGATTATAAGAATCTGCATTAAAATTATATACTCGCATCTCAGCAATGGTTCCAGCCTGAAGAGATGTGATTCCATACTTCTTCATGAACTTTTCAATCATCTCTTTTTTTGATGATGAATTTTTTGCTATTTTAACAGTAGTTTCAATATTATCTTTATTGAAAACCATTAGCAATACTTTATTCATGTGGAGTTTTTCCATTGTTATCTGAAGATTATTCAAGAACATTGAACGGACTATATCTCTCCGATATTCAATCCATTCAAGGAGTAAATCTTTTACTCCATATTCATATGAAATATAATCATCTATTACAGTTAACCCAACAGGATAAGTCATCTTGAGTCCAGTATTCTTTTTATATAAAATTTCAAGTATCTTATCAGGATTAGCATCAGATTTAAGAAGAATCTGTAAGTTCACTTCTCCTTCTTTAGTATAATCTTTGATATCATATATTTCAGGTAATTTTAATGCAATGATTTTATTAATTACTTGCATTGTAGTCATCTGTAACGGTAATGTTGTAAAAGTTATTATATTCTGCTGATAATCTATCTCAGCAGTAGCCCTCATTGTAAGTTTACTCTTACCTGTTTTATTTATCTCTTTAAAATTCCCTTCGTCTATTATATCAGCACCAGTTGGAGAATCAGGTATCAATAATATTTTAGCTGAAGGGTCTCTCATAAGTTTTATTGTAGCATTTAATACTTCACTCACATTAAACGGAGGTATATTTGATGCTGACGCAAAACCTATTCCAGACAACTGAGGATTGAAGAGTATATGGGGATACTTCGCAGGAAGATATTCAGGCTCAGGAGTTTCTCCATCATATGCCATTTTCATCGGAACACAATATTTATCAAAATCATCAAAGAAGCAATCAATCATATATTCACTAATTTTTGCTTCAGCATAACGACCAGCTGCAGCTTGATCGCCTCTTATATTTCCATAAGAACCTTGTGGAACTATAGACATTACATTGTTATTCCAGTACTGTCCTTCTCTTACTATTAACTCAGACATTGCCGCATCACCATGTGGATGAAACGCCATAGCATTAGATGATATAGTTCCGGCTTTTATAAATCTAAGACGTTTTAATGTCTCTTTTGAAGTATCCTTTGGTCGTTTTTCGTTAAGCCACCATGACCAATAAAGTCTTCTAGCTCCAGGTTTTTTTCCATCCTGGAGACTCGGTGCAATTCTATATAGATTCTTGTTTGCACCAAATACACAAGAATATTCAAGTACAGCATCAGCTATATTTTGTTTAGTTATAGACTCCATTAGTTAATCACCTCACTACTTAATTATCTAGGTCATCTCGTTTGATTTGATATCTCTTCATGAGCTCTTTACGTTTTTCTAAATCTTGTTTAGATGGTCCATGAATCATATTCATTATTTCAAGTTCTCGTTTAGCATCTTCAACAGTGAACTGAACAGAAACTCTGTTTTCCATATCAAGAGTTGTACTTCTTAACTGATTTCCTGAAAGTTCTCCTAATCCTTTAAATCTTGTCTTTATTTTTAAAGAATATTTCATAGCATCATCTAAAAATTCTCCTATAGTCATATCCTTAATATCTTTACCTTTTTCCTGTACTTCAAGAATATATCCATACTTTGAAATTACAGGTATGATACCGATATTTTTACGAATAAATCTATTAGATACATTTATACTACAAAACTTTCCTTCAACGACACCACTAATTACAGTATCATCCTCTATTACAATTTCTTTGAATCGACTTTGGAGATTACTCATAAATACCTTAATGAACTTTTGATTTGAGAAGGTACTTTTCAAATCATCATAATCTTCAGCATCTCGTACAACATTCATTAATACTAAATAGCTGATGATTGCTTCGATAAGATATTTATTAACGTTACCCATGTCTTTAGCAACTCTTATAAGATTTTCTCTATAATCATAAGAGTCTAAAAGGAAATTATAAAGTTCATCTTTTGTCATAAACTTCTTTTCTCCTTTTATTCTAATCTTATAATTTTTTGTAAGCTTCTTATGGTATATTTCAACCATTTCAGCTTTATTTGCAACATAAGGATGTTCCTTATCATCTAGTGCATATAAAGGTGAAAATACTTTATATATTTTACCGGCTTCTATGAGCGGTCTATAGTATTTATAGAAAAATGCTAATATACCGCTACTAATATAGGCTCCATCAATATCAGCATCAGTAAATATATTAATTCTGTCATAATATAACTTACTGGGATCAAACGTAGGTCCTATACCACATCTCATTACGGTTACTAAATCATGAAGTTCTCGATTCTGCATTATTTCAGCAAGACTACATTTAAAGCTATTAGCAACTACACCTCTAAACAAAAAGAACGCCTGAGTATCAGGGGAACTACCATTTCTTGCAGAACCTGATGCAGAGTTTCCCTCTACCAAAAAGAGCTCTTTAAACTTTTTTCCAGTATTATTACATCTGATAAAATTAGTCATAAGATGCTCAGTAAATGAATTAACTCTTTCTTTTTTTACAGCACTTTTTACTTTAGATGCTTCTACTCTTGCTTTAGCATTAAGTTTTATTATTTTAATAAACTCATTAAGAACTGTCTGATTATCTGTAAAGAATTTATCAATTTCCCTATTATAAATTTCGGTCAGATACGGAACTAAAGTATCCGAACCGATTTTTGTTTTAGCGTTGCCAACAAATCCTACTTGAGCATTAGTTGATAAATTAATTACACAGCATAAACCAGAACGAATATCATCCCATAATATAGGAGTTTTCTCTTTTTGACTATCTGTCATTGTTGATTTAGTCTTATTCTGCATATACGTGCAATAGCACTTTTCAAAGGTATCCTGATGAATGCCACCGTCTACTGTATTGGTATAATTACAATAAGTGTCATAGTAAGTGATTGAATCAGGAACATAGCGTAATGCAACATCAAGATGTATACTCTTTTTAATTGTCACATTTTTTGTATTGACTTTACCAGATTCATCTATTGTTGATTTTCTTACAGATTCTTTCAGCTCACCATCACCTGTAAAACTACATTTGGGAGAATATTTATCAGTCGTTGCTATCTTATCAAGAAGCAAATCGAATGCTTTAGGTTTAAAAGTATAACTCTCCTTAAGTTTCATACCTTTAAAAATATCTACTTTTATTTTAAGCTTTTTCTTTCTCACAAAGAAAAGCATTTTTTCAATCCATTCAACCATCTCTTTATAAGGGATAACTGTATTATTTCCCAAATATTTTTTAGACGGAATAAATGATATTGATGAACCATGTTGAGGATCAGATTTCTTTAAAGGAGTTTTTGTATCCTTTATCTTTTCACCATCCTCAAAAACTATAGTATGCTTATATCCTTCTTCTTCTCTATACGAAGTAATAATAAATTTATCAGATAACGCATTAACTACAGTAAGACCGACACCAAATTCTCCAGCGGATTCTCCACCTTGGTCTCTGAAAAACTTTGAACCTGATTGATTTTTAGTGCAAAAAATATCAAGAGGATAATCCTTTTCAGGAAATCCTCTTCCATCGTCTTCACATGTAAGCATATCAGTAAGCTTATCATACGTGATATAAATATTAGATCCATTTGATTCAGGATCTATACATTCGTCTATATTATTCTGTATGATTTCTCTAGCAAGATGAAAAGCTCCTGCAGGACCATACTTTTGAATATATAGATTAGTTTTTGTTTGAATCTTTTTTATATCAGACTCAATATAAAACATCTGTACGTCTTTTGCCAAGTTTAATCACAACCTTTCATATTTATTAAGCATTAACATACTTAATTTAAGATTAAACAATTGTTTCTTTAAAAATATATTCTTACCACTATAACTATACGAGTGTTTCTTTTTGATACTAAAAAAATTAATTTGGGAGACTCATGAATATTCATGAGTCTCCCAAATAATTTAATTATATTGGAGTAATGTAACCTACAAGATTAGATTATCTTCTTCCGCTTCCTGTAACGAAAGACCCCAACTGGGCATTTCCTCCGCCACTCATACGATTCTTCTTTTTCTTTATAGTGTCAACCTTACGTCCAGCCTTTTCAACTTTCTTACATATCTTTTCGATATTTGTAAGATTAGTCTTAAAGCTGGCTATAAAATCAGTCTGAGCCTTCATTCCGAGTTCAGCTGAAATGAAAACAGTATGGTTACACAGACTACGTGTATTATCCATCAGATCTTCGATTTCATCCTTTTCATACGGAATAAACCTCAGTCGAGTTCCGCATATCTTGCAGACTCCGGTTCCATCTCCCAACGACTTCAGACGAGTCTTCATGTGCCCCTTCGAATAGTAGTGATGAGTGCACTGTTCTCTCGCTTCCTTCGTCTTCTTCTTTGAAGAGAGCTTTATTTTCTTTCCCTTCATGTTATTCGTTGTAATCGCTACTGACTTGATCTTACCCATTGTAAAATCCTCCTTTAATTAATTGATTTTTTATAATACGATATCAAATGAAACTTCAATATCGCATCATGAATATGATATATAATTTTACTATAAAAATGATTTATCTCTTTGAATATATCTTATCAGTTGCAATATCATAATTGAAGATATTTCTGATATGATACTTCTTGATTAAATCATTAGGAATATTAATTCCAAATGTAGTAATTGCAGTACACTTAGCTTCACTAATTTCTTCCAGAGCAGATTCGATCTCTTCCCTATTATATTCAGGCTTATCAGTTTCACCTTCTGTATCTACTTCAGAAATAGGTATCAGATAGAAATTGGTTTCGGGATGGAACTCTGTAGCTTTTTCCGAAATCATCTTTTCAACCTTTTCATTCGCAATAGTGAGCTGATCATCCGAATACTCCGGATTGGTAATGGGATAGATGTATGCCTGAGTTAATAAAGAACCAGGCTTAGGCTTGATTCTTATTCTGAACGATGACTTAAACTTGCTATTCAGAAACTTAAGTTTACCTACTTCAGGTCCATCAGCATATCTCATAGTCATCTCAGGATTTCCATTTCCATCCATTGTGATAGTGCATACACGATATACCTTAGTTACAGTATCGAAGAACTTAATCTCGATAATAACATCATCTTCGGCATTAGTATGCTCATCAGCATCAAATACAATAGTGCATCCATTGTACTTGTCAACCTTATTAAAGGTATTAAGAATGCTATACTTGGTGAAATAGCTGAGAACCTTGTATCTAGGATATTCAATCGCAAGATACATAATGTATGTCTCAGGCGGATATTCACCGTTATCATCCGCTCTTGTTGCAAGAAGCATGGGGTTGAAATTTTTAATATTATTAACCCAACGATACCTCTTATCCATATCATTATGGAACTGATATTTCTTCCATGAATACGGAATATTTTTGTTGTTCTTTTCAATAACTACGTCATCCGACATAGCTGCAACACTCACATCTGTCGGAGCAAGAGTTCTGAAATCCTTATTATTGGATCTCATTATAATTCTCTGCTCAATATCTTCAAAACCGATGAATTTATTACCATACTGATCGTATGTAACATAAAGCTCATCAACACCAGCGTTGCTCGTGAATGTTCCAATGTTAAATCTAGCTATCATATAAACAAATCCTTTCTATAAAAAAAGTTATTTGGGATTCTCAGGAGTTAATATAAATGATTAACCCCTGAGATTTATTAAGTAGTTATAACCCAAATAACTTTTTAGTGTTACATATACTTCTTGATTGAAGGATTATTTTCTTCTAATCTCTTCAACACCTTAACTATCCTCGGATAATCAAGTTCTGATAAATTACCGAGGTAGAATCTTCTGTTACTGTCAATGTTACGAGCATCGTCTTCAGATCTACTCTTGATATACCAACCGATGATGTTTTCGATCTCATCTATCTTCATCTTTTCCAGAGTATCGAATATCCATGCAGTTATACCCAGATAGAATTCTTTCTGGGCATCATCCAGATTCCCAAAAACTTCCTTCTTCTCTAACAGACAGTAGGTTATTATTGAAGGAATCTCTTCATCCTTAACAAGATGAGAAATTACTGTACCGAAATCAATTTTCTTTGTCTTCGCTAACGAATAAAGTGCATTAATAACGCTCTTTATTCTATACTGTCTTGATATCTGTATCGACTTCTTAGTTGGTACAAATACCAGTACGGAATAAGCGACTTCAGCATCGATTCCAGCCTTCTCAAACTCCTTAACACGGTCTTTAAGAAGTTTCTTTAAGAGTTCAGAAATTTCCGACTTATCCAGCAAGTCAGTATTGTTTTCTGCCGCTCTCTTGTTATTCTCACGATCGATTATCAGAATAGTTTCATAGAGAACTATCGGCAGGAGCTTGATATTCTCTATTTCTTCTTCCTTTATCGTCTTTCTCAGATGCTTAATAAATTCATCATCGAGAAATTTATTAATGCATCCCTCTTTTATTTCCTGTATCTCAGGCTTTCTAATATGCCCGATTGTTATCAAGAACTTTATCGTATCGGGCAGGTACATTTCGAGGAGATTATAATACTCCTTCTTTGCTTCCTTCTTCCCGAGTTCGCTATTCTTCTTTTTAAACTTCTTGAAGTTTAAATTTGAAAACCTCTTAGCATCCTCAGGAACTCGACGCTCAATCTTCAGAGCATCATTCTTCTTATTACGCTTCTGTTTCTTAGACATATTTATGTCCTCCTTTGAATTTAATTGTTTAGATAAATGTGAGATGCATGATAAAAAATTATCATGCATCTCACATCAGTCTATTAATATAATATATTATTTCAAGTAAATTATATAAATTTACTAAATATACTCTTTAAATCAATAGACGTTGCATTGTCAGAGGTTTTATTATCTGATGAGATTTTTGATGTCAGACCATCAATATCCATTTCATTTAATGCATTATCTTCTTCATTAATTTTTTGACTAGCTTCGATTTCTTCAATTCTATCACTTATCTTATTAATCTTATCATTAATAGGAGTAAGACCTGATAAAATTAGGAAGACATTATTCGGAAGTTTTCTGTCGTCATTAATGTATATATGATTAAAATCATGAACCGGATCACCAGTAAACTCTCTAACCTTCGGAATATGATTATCAAAACTTTCAGTAAGAATATTTGAAAGATTAGTTATAATGCCAGAAGCTGTAACCTTTCTATCTCTCTGAATCTCAACATGAGAATTAGTCTTGATATTTTCAATAATCATATCTTCGATAGTTTTACCATCAATATCTTTTTCTTGAATTTTTTCAAGACGTGAAACTACAATTCTACCAGGGAATGACACTAAACGTAACATATCCTGTTCATCAATAGAATCAAATCTTGTTGTCATATTGTAAGTACATCTTATAACATTTATATCTTTAACAATTTCCATATTTACTTTCTCCATCATTTGATATGATGGGAGATTTGAATATTTATCATTGTCATATAACATATATGTCTCATTATCCAGTACTGAATAAAGTTCCTTCAAGTATTCTAATGTATTAACATGTGCACTTAATGCTTCATTATTAACAGGAAGAACACCTATAAGAATAACTTTAGTACTGCGATATGTGGACTGTACAATATCTGCAAATAACGGTGCAGTTCCTGAACCAGTTCCACCACCTGTAGAACTAACTATAAAAATTATATCTTTACCACGCATAAATTCTTTAACATCATCATCTGATATGATTGACATTATCGAATCTTTCAAATAGCTTTTAGCAAGAGATCTATTCTTTCCAGCACCTTTAGATTTACCCTTTTCATCACAGATTAATTTTCTCGGTACTGATGACGGTATTGTCTCTAAATCTTTTTCGCTACTGTTTAATGCTAATACCGGAATCTTTAACTCATTCATAGCTAATGACGCTATCTGATTACCTGTATTACCAATTCCAATAACTGCTACATCTAACATAGTTTTTCTCCTTTCATTTTAAGCACCATAGACTCTGTAAATAATATTTAAATCTTTAGAAAGAGTCAAATATTCTACAGGTATATTGAGTTTTGAGAATAACATAACATCCTCAAAATCACCATCGTGATCAATTGCACCTTCATAGTTTGTTACATATCTACCAGAGAATAAAGCAATAGTATTTATTCTTGCTCTATCTTCCTGACCAATTGCAGCAAACCATTCTTTTGCATCTTTTTTACTTATCTTAAGAATAATTTCAGTAAATGATTCAACGTTATTTAAGCTCCTGGTATTTATAAGGAAATCTTCTTCAGATACAAGGTTATCATCAACATTTGTTTCTTCGTATTCATCATCTTCAGAAAGCTTCCAGCAATGCTTGATAATAGGAGTATCTTCAAAAGTTTTTAAGTAGTATGATATAATACCATTACTATCCATAACTTTACCAAAATACTTAGGACGCTCACTCGTCATTGTAAGCTGTGTACTTGTATACCTAAAAGGAACCATTGTTCCTTGAATAGGTTGCATTGTTTCATCTTCAGATGCTATTGTACTATCAATACAATATTCTCTATAGTTAACGGGATATACAGTTATATCGTTTTCAGCAGTACCTGTAATACCCATACCGAATAACTGAACTACATGTCCCATTCTATAAGGTACTATATTTTTATTTTTACCAGAAATATAACTTCTGGGTGTTGTATATGTGCAATTAGCATCATCTATTGTTATATTTTGAGAATTAGGCGCACCCACAGGTTTTTCATATGTACCATAATGAGTAACACCATCATTACTAGCATCGGTAACATCATATAACGTCGGAATATCAATTGAACCTTTTATTCCGAAAAGTTGCTCCATTACATATTGAACTCCGCCCCAGGGCACCATATTGGTTGATACAGTGAAAGGAGCATCAGGAGCAAATGATGATTTACCTTTAGGATTAAGTATAACATCACCGTTACTACATAAAACTTCAGTTTTTCTCCAAAGTGTAGGATTATTCTTCATTTCTGCCGGAAAATCAGGCATAGGAATACGTCTAGGCTTATTATCACTTATATTAAGTCTGTCAGAAATAATTTTATCCATGATTGAAATTCCTCCATTTCAATATTTAAAAATTAACTATATTGTTTTTAAGGTCTTGGAATATTATGTGTTATATTAACACCATATTTTTGTGCTATCCACTTAGAGTTTTCTTTAAGTTCAGCACCATTATGATTTGTATTTGCTATAGCAACCATTAAAAATTGCATTCCGCATAAGTAATAAGAAAATCTATTTTTAACATCAGGGAAACCTTGTCCAATATTTGCATTAGGCATAGATACCACATTAAATGCATCGGTACTACCTGTAGTGAAATCACCATTCTCTGCAAAAGTATGATCAAGGCATCTTTCACCATCAATATATACTTTTACAGTATTATTTGATTGTGCTACTGCTACCACATGCCATTCTCTTGCATCTTTAGTAGTTATTATGTCGATGAAGTCATTTCCCCGTTTTACATTGTTATTTGTTATAGGTACATATTCTCTTATACACATATTCGTTGATCCAACGCCTGTGTATATATCAACAAGAGGAGTGTTCAAAAAACGAACACTAGGTCCTTCTCTATATTCAGATGATCCTATTATATCCCCATACTCTGAATGGAATCTAGACACATTCTCTATTGCAACTGGGAATCCTATAACATCAGCAATATCTGCTGATTTGCATACCATGTATACAGTATAAGAATAACTATCTGGAATAATCGTATGAGAATCTGCCGAAAATACTGGAACTAATCCACCATATGCACTGCCGTTTGATAAATAGTCAGTATCTTTATACTTTAAGTTATAGAAACCGTCATCGTTTAATAATGATGGAACTCTAGCACCCAGCATTAAATTATCTGCAGGACTTTCAACCATTATATTATTTTTAATAGTTTTAATATAATACACACCTGCTGAATATGTCAGACTTGATGTCATATCATACCATCCAACAATTCCTCTATTTGATGGTAAGACTGTTGAATTATCAGGATCTGAAAAATAGGGTTCTGCAATAATATCATGCATATTAATTTTATCAGGTGCATATAAACTATCGTATGTTTTAATATGATCATAAAAACTAAAGTTCATAGTTTCTTTAGGTACGATAGTTTTATCGATATATTCAACTTCATCCATTAATCTTATAAGATTCTCCGGTTTAAAATCACAGATAAAGAGTATATCGAGACCGACAAAATCAACAGTGAACGATTTTACAAATTCTATGAATTTTATAAGAAGTTCTTGTAATAATGTGGAAACATTATCCATTATATGGGTGAATTCAACATCAGATACAATCTTTCTAAGTTGAGAAAGTATGTGGTTGATATAACTATATAAAACAGATGATATATAGTTATCGTTTTTCATCTCACCATCTGTTGTATTTCGAAGAGTATCATAAGATATATCTATAAATCCTTCATCAACCTTTGATAAAAACCAAAGCTTTAATTCATAATCTGATATATTTGCAGGAATATTGTATGACTGACCTTCATCAGTCGTTACACCCGTAGTTATTTTCTGAACTCTTTCTCCTACTTTGATGGAAGGTATATGACTAACCACGTCACTATAATGTATACAAGATGGTGTGTTATCAATCACATCAGTATCATCTACAACTAATATGGATTTTTCAGTATCTGTTGTAGCTCTTATATATATTGGATGAGTTTTATCAAATGTTCTACTACTAAAATATTTTGAATATTCTTCGTCCATATCAATTTGATATATTTTCGAATATAATGCTTTATTAGTATAATAAAGATATTCGAAAATATTTTTAGCAGTTCTATATTTTCTTTCATGAGTATATTTATCAATATATGATATTTCAAATATACCTCTCATTTCTTTTGAATAAAATGCAGCTTTATAGAATGCTTTTAATGCTTCATATTTTTCTCTATCATCTTCATCAATCATTTTAGCATTAATGAATTCATATAAATTTCGAATATTCTTGTATATAAGATTGAGAGTTTCAATTTTTTCTGCACGTGTTCTTTCACTTGTAAATGATAAAACTGACAAATATTTCTCGAATACATCAACATCAATGCCATGATGGTCAATTTCAATTTCTTCAAGTTCTCCACGTTTAAACATATTTTCAACATCAAAAGCATTAACTTTTGTCTGAAGTACAGTTTCTTTAGTTTCAGATACATATTCGTACAAACGAATATCTTTTATATCTTTTCTTACTATAGATTTATACACCATAGTATCTTCATCGAAATTTTTAAAATTATCAGGAACTACTTTCTTTACGTTTTCATTACCATATGTATTCCGCTTATATGTTTTAAGATAACCGGAGTACATAGTGTAATATGGTGGATTATCATATACATAATAATTGGGATGTTCAATTTGGTTATATTGATAATTTATAACTTCAGGATCATCTATATTTTTAGGAGGTAAGATTCCTAATGAATAATAGTAATCTAATACTTTTTGTTTTTTATTTTCAAGTCCAATATTAACAGCATATCCCTTAATACGTTTACCAAGGGCAAGCTTTACTCGGTCAGTATATTCATCAGCAGGACTATTACCTTCAATATCTTTTTTAAAAAGATCGAAATCAAAAGCAAATGTATCATATTCACCAAGTCTATCAGAAGAATTCATATTATTAAGGTAATCTAATACATTAATAATATCCGACGGAATTGTAATAAGTTCTCCTTTAAGTTTATGAACTGTACACATCATTGCAAGTAATATAATTACTGCATCAAATAAAGATACTGATGCTCCTGCCATAATTTTTGTTAAATTAACACTTATAGTTTTAAGCTCATTTCTATGATATAATAACATCTTCAGTAAAATTATATTCTCAAATAATACTTCAGACATTTTATATGACATGGTTAAACCAAGATATTTGCTTTCGACAAAATTGTATTCCGCAGTGTTTTTCAAATCAATAACATGTTGATCTTCCCACCAATATGGGTCACCACTTGTAATACTTTCATAAGAAACTTTATTAATTGAACTATTAAAAGTTCTTATAAAGTCTTTCTCTCTTAATTCTTCTTTCTGGAAATATATGTCATACATCGAATCGTAATTATCTACAGATTCAAGTTTTCCAGTATCATTATTAAACTCTGTTTTCTTATCAAAAGCAGGATATCCCCACGGGTCAAACTTATGTTGTTTTGCTAAATAATATTTATAAATTTGAATATTTTTAAATCCTAATAAATAAGATACATCGTAAAGAACTTTATCAGTAGCTTTATGAAGTATTATTAAATTAAGATTCTTAGCAATTAAATTTTGTGTTTCCATATCAGTATACACATTATATGGAATATCATATGCTTCATAAAGCATTCTAATAGCATATATATCAAAGAAATTTCTCCTTATTTCAAAAGGAATTTGTTGTACTATGAGATGGAGTTCTGCCATAATCATAATACACATTGCAATGAAATTGTCATAATATTCAATAAATTGAGTAAAATTATATTGATATACTACGACAGCCATGTAATCTCTACATTGTTCATATATAGAAATAAATGTCTCATATATATTGGTATTTACTATATTTTTATCCAGTTGTAAAATTGAAAAGTTTTTTGCTTTTCTAGCTTTTACAATAGGAATTCTCTTAGAACCTAAGAAGTTCAAATATTCACGGTTACTACCTTTCTCTCTTTTTTCTTCTATTGAGATTTTTTCCCATCCAATACCTGTTGACATTATATATTCACCAGGTACTAAATTCATTCCTGCGAATGTGGTAGCAACAGAAATTGAATAGTATATATTAATATTATCTTTAAAACCTGTAATAGGCTCCATATCATCTGATAATCTGATAACTGATGGAACCTTTTTTCCACCAGAATTATTAGAAATTCTATTAATGGCTTTTTCAGTTAATGCAACGGCAGGACCTGACATTGCTCCACCGTATATGAGGATCTTATCAGGATCTTCAATAACTTCACCAGATTCAGATATTGTAATACCGAATAACTTGTGTTCACTTCTAAGATCATCTATGAATCCTATACCTTCAAGTTTAGATAATATCTGATCTCCTCTATCAGGATAATCTGAATCTAAACCATTGTAGTAGTCCTGTATACTATGAATAGGTGTAATTGTATATGACCCATCTATGAAATTGGTGATATCATCATGTACTAAATTACCATACGTTGATAGAAATTCAATATAATATTCATCATCAATTTTATTATTATACAAATAATCTAAAAATGTTTCACTACCAGTTAAAATATTTTTATTTATATTTGCATAGTTTTCATCTTCATTTTCTCTCTCATATTCTAAGAATTTTGTGTAGATATTATCATTAAGTCTTGTTTCATTTAAAAAATATCCATATAATAAATCATCTAATTTATGTGTGGATATGAACTTATCAAACATACTATCACTGCAATAATAGATATTATAGTCCCACGACATTTTAATATCTCTTATTGTATTATTTTTGACAATAATATCAAATCCTGTTTTAGTTTTATTTAAATAACTGATATTTGTTCCGTTTCCATAATTATTCTTGAATTCTATAACATATTTATTGCTAGGTAATTCGGGGATATTAATATGGTAACTTTTCTCTGTTCCTGAGTTAACTCTTCCTTCAATACTATCAACTATTTCAACGCCATTATAATATACTACAGTATATTTCCATGCACCAATAGTATATTGAGATTCAGAATTTGTGATAGTAACATCAAATCCTATTTCAGTTTTATTTGAAACAGAAATTGTAGTTGTATTATTATCATTAGATTTTTCAAAATGTATAACATAATTATCACTTGGAAAACAATCAATGTTATATTTATTTTTTAAATAATCTGAAAAATCTACATGAAAAACTTTTTCAGAATTTGCATTTATTCTCCATCCAACATTTCCTGTTGCTGTCATAGTAGTATTGTATAATAAATCATTTTTAATAAAATCTCTAAAAAGATCAGAATACTTACTATCAGATTCTAACAGCTTAATATAATTTTCTGAATAAATATCGAATGTTTTTAAAAAATTTACAAAAGTAGTATTACTTTTTTGGAGTTCAAATATTGGAATATCACATTGATATGCTATTGAACCCGGTACAAATTCAAAAAAATCAGGATTTGTGTTTAAATCCGGAAGACCCGCAAGTAACCTATAATAATTATTTTTTTCAACATAATTATCTATGATCGATTTTCTCCTCAACTCAACAATATCTTGTCTAAATCGAGTTCCTTCACCAGTTGTCGGATCATATGTATCAATAGGAATATTATTTTTATCTTGTATACATTTCATTCTTAAATTATAATCATATATACCAACTGCAAGAAGTTCTTCATCTGTGAATTCCGCGTAGGTGTTAAAGTTGTCAGTCATCTCTACTGCATCTATATAACTTTCAGCATCTTGTCTTTCAAATTCTGTTTCTTCAGCAATAGCTCTACTAGTATACTTAATTACTACATTATTAAGTATTTTAATAAACTCGTTATATAGATTAGCCATAGGGTTTAAATAATCTAAACTCATATTATTTATTCATCTCCTTTTAAACGAATAAAAGTTTATTAAAGAATTGTCCACGGGATTTTACTTTTTTGTAGTAAATACAAAGATATAATTATTTATACCTATATAAATGAAAGGAGAATAATAATTATGCCTAAAAATTTACCAGATATAATATATAATAAAACTCCAAATAATATAATCATTGATTCAAAAAATTCTTTTTATAATATTCCATATTATAAAAATATTGATTATTTTGCAAATTATGAAAGCTATGTTAATTTCATAAAAGGATGCGAAAGATTAGTACGTCAAAATGATAGGTATAATAAATATATCAGATATCTAAAAAAAGAAGTTAAACTTGACAGATGTCAAGTACTTAAAAACATAACTGATGAAGATGCAAGTATAGAAATGCATCATGGTCCTATTTTTAATTTATTTGATTACTGTGCAATTGTGTTAGAATACTTTATATTAAAAAAATGGAAAATAAGTACTGCTAGAATTGCGGATGTAGTATTAGATGAGCACCAAAAAAATAGAGTACAAGTAGTAATGGTTACTTCATCTATACATGAACAAATACATGCTGGTAATATATTTATAAATTATAATCAGGCATATGGTAATCTTGAAGAATTCATTGAAAAATATGCAGATGCTATAAGTGATGAATATAGAGAGCAGTTAAATAGATATATAGACCGATCTCTTCTCTACGACTCTAATGATTTTGGTGTACTTGAATTAAATAAAAAATTAATATAAAAAAAATAGAAGGCGGATATAAAAATCCGCCTTCTATTTTTTTAATCCACTATCACCTTCTCTATGGGTTCGATAACCCGGATGAGAATCACATCCGTAGTGTCTAAATGTTTATCGAGATCCCTTGTGTTATTTATCCGCTGTATGTCGTCCCACACAGCGTCATCCGTCTTATTCTGGAATGTCTTCGGATAATTGCTCCGAGTCCATTCCAAAATATCAGACCGATTCTTAAAATCGGACTGAACGACCTTTACTACCGTATACTGATAGCCTTCTGCTATCAAGGAAGGCTCAGTCCCCCGGACATGGCTCGCAATCATGCTCCCAAGTCCGTAAAGAACCATTACAGTAACGAGGATAACACCTATCAGTATACCATGTTTATAGGTGTTAAACTTCCTCACTTCTTTTCTCGCCCTCTTTTTAAGCGAGAAATAATCAACCGCTCTATGCGGTTTCTCCTCGCTATTAATAGCTGAGTAAAAATATGCTCGGTATTCATCATACCAGCACTTGTACTGATTTTTCGTCCATGGAATATTATTCCGGACGTCAATATCGATTTGTTGGAAGATACTCTTCCATTCGTTCTCCGTATCAGCATCTACTGACACGAAGAACTCGTCGGTGTACTGTTTTGACGACGACGAGTTCTTAATGAAATCGTCGCTATCAAACAACACTATGTATTTATCACGGGATTTTAATCCTGCGATAATTTTTGCTATTGAGGGTAAGTAGATTACTACCTTTCCCGTCTTTCGCAAATTCTCTTCCTCAACCTTAATTGAAGAAAATTTCTCCCTGAATGCAGGGACCAACGATGTACTATTACTGTTGCTAACAGTAATGGGTGTTGATGCGGATGTTGTCGATTTTATCTTGTTATTTGCCATAATGATGGCCTCCTTAAAAATTTGTCACACTGTAAATATAATCGAATCCTTAAGTCTTACTTTCTTAATAATTAGAATGCTTAAGTTGTTTAATTTACTGAGTGTGCTATTATATAATATATAACTCTTTTTTCATTTTTTACTATCTTGACATATATATAAATTTTAAAATTATGAAATAATAGGAGGAGAGACTTTTATGACTATATTAAATAATGGAAAAATTATGGAGATAATAATCCTCGTACTTTCAGGACTTGGACTTATAACTCTTATATACGGTTTTATTGTTGTAATGACCTTATTAAATCAAATAAGAATCAGATTAAAACAAAAAACTTTAGTAGAATATAATCAATTACTCCAACCCAAAAATTTACTTACAACTGATAAACAAATAGAAGTAACTACGGACTTATTATTATTTATTAGTAAATTAATTGAAATAGAATGTAATAATAAACTTAAAGCAAATATAGCACTTAATCAAAAATATGAATTCACTAGAGCCACAGATGATATAACAGAAATATCTAAGGCTGTATATGAAGGATTAAATCCTGACACCGTTTTTGGAAATCCAAATATATTACTTAAAGATGATTATATAATGAAATATATATCTCAGCAAGCTACAGTTGTTTTGCTTGGTCATGCATTGGATATTAATGAAGCGAAAAGGAATGAAGCACCGACTGTTGAAACTGGATAAAAAAGAATAGACATGAGAAAATAAGTAAATTCTCATGTCTATTCTTTTTTTTAAATTGTAATATGCCATAAACTCCTATGAATTCCTGCAGTAATTAACGCATCATTCAGTGCGTTATGCTGATTAATGCGTTCAATACCCAGATCTTCGCAAACTCTAGCTCTAGGCATATCAAATGCAATATTAACAGGAACTAATCCATCTATTCCTTTATACTCAGGCGACTGAGTATCAATAACGATTCTTGTACCAAGATCCTGATTTATATCATAAAGAACAGGAGAAATGTACTTAGGAAGATCTAATGCTGTAGCACCTTCTGTCGGATACTTTTCTTTATTACTGAGAAGTAAATCAATCAGTAACACAAAATCGTAATGACCAACATCGGCAACAAACTGAATAGTTCCAGTCTTTTCAGATATATACTCTAACCATTCTTCAAGTTTATTACCAACATATGCTTTAGAACCAGTAATTCTCCAATCATTGCCACTTATTACATTTTCCTTAGGAGTATCAAGATGCTTTATTACTGCTTCAAGCATCCATTCACTTAAATCATCTTTATTATAATCTGTTAAAACTGCATAAAATGTTCTCCCGTAATTATCACAAAGACCTATAGATATTAATGTGGTGTCTTTCTTTAAACCTGTGAATTCAGTATCAAAATATACATAGCTATGTACATCTCCACGAATCCTATTAATATCATTACCACCAAATTGTACGTCTCTGGGCTCATTATTATTGGAGACTGTCATTTCATCTCCAACTTCCATGTTTTCGAAATCAATTTCTATCCCGTCAGTATCACTTATATCAAGGCCTTCAGAATCATGTTCCTCATTCATTTCAACAGGTTCATCAACTGTTACTATCTCGGCAGGTATAACCTCACCAGTCGATTCATCCAATACTCTTAATTCAGCCATTTTAATTCAAATCCTTTCATAATGGTATTTTAATAAGTTTTAAAAGTATATTGAAATAATTATATGAAATATCTAACGATTCTTTATCGTTATCCCAATATTCCATATAAGTATTTTCATCATTATAAACTGAGAAATCAGATTTTATATTAAAATTTCTATAATAACCAACATCTAATTCTCTTTTTTTATATTTGTCAATAAAATGACGTGTAAAGACTATCACTTCATTATTATCACTTGTTTCCATCTTTTTAAAATATAAATTAATAAAATTTAGTAAAAAATCTTTATGATATTCAACTTTATCATTACCAATTCCTTTAACAGATAATTCTGTAGGATTATAGTAAAATTCTAATTTTTTATCTAATCTAATATAAGATGTGTATGAATGCTTATTTCTAAATTCAACATATTTTCCTAATTTAGTTCGATTACAATATTTTGTTGTAAATATAGCATCTTTTTTTATAGAAATAATATCATCATCATTAATTGAATTCATCTCAAAGAAAATTTTTCGTGCATATTTAAATGCATTTTTTAAATTTTCTTTTAGTTTACTATCTTTTATTTGTATTTTTCCTATTTTTATTTTTCTTTCATCTTTACTCATAGTTTTTAATTTATTTATAGTATCATTGTCTAAAAGCTGATATTCTTGTATTAATGAAAATCCAGCTTCTCTCATATCATATTCAATAATTTCATTATTGAATAAATATATGATATTTTCATTTATATAATTATCTTTTTCCCATAATTTAGATTTCATTTCTTTTTTTACCTTTCATTATTTTAATGAAATGTGGAAATCAATATAAAAAATGAAAAAGCTTATATGAATATATTCATATAAGCTTTTCATTTTTAAAATTCTGATTATGTGAAAAATGTATCAAACATTTCATTCATTTCATTCTGAGTCATACCATTATAGTACAATTCATGTGAAATTAGAAATTTCTTTTTTTCTGTTTTTGTCATTTCTTTGAAATATTTAGATGATTTTTCTTTATTATCAGAAAATTCTATACTATCTTCCAGTTGTTCTTTTTTATATTTCTTTATTCGATTTTTAATAAATTTCCTTGTCTTTTGTTTATTCACACCGACGTACTTTTCTTTACCAAGTATGCATTTTTTATAATCATACACAGGATATTTAAATTCAGTTTCAATGAATTCTTTAATGTACTGTAAATGTGAAAGTTTCCATTCATTCTGAGTACATATCAAAACAATAGTGAAATCTTTATCTATTGATAATAAAACCAAAGATGCTAGAAAACCCATATTGTTTTCTTTTAAGAAATTCATATATGCTTCCTTTTTATCCTCTTCTGTAGATTTAATCATCACATTCGCTTGGGGATATAAAGCATTATATGCCCACAGAATATTTTTAAAATTCTGTCTTTTACGAATACGGGATGATACAATAACATACTGAGTATTCAAAATATCACTATCTCGTTCATGAACGAGATAGTGATTTTGAAAAGTTTTTGAATTCATTATGAAAATCATTTTACTTAGTACCAATTAATATACGACATCGACTATCATATTATCATCGGAATTACTTTCCTCTGATGAATTGATACTACTATCGAGAATACTGTCGATATCATCATCCGAAGATATATCTGCGATTTCAGATTCTTCAGTTTCATCGGTATTATTATCTGTTGATTCATCCGATACTTTTGATGTAGGATCATATTCTACTACGACAGGTGTATACTCAACCTCGACATCTTCATCACCGTCAGTATCATCATCAGGATAATCATTGTCGTCATTATCTGTATCGTCGTCATCGTCATCGAGATCCTCATAATCATATGATGGACCTGTCATCGCGTCATCTTCGTCATCGTCATCTAATCCCAAGCAATCGCTCGTAATATAGATACCGTCATAATGAATATCTTCAACATGAAAACTTAATGCTGATATTACATTATCATCTGTTATATTATTCATTTCTTCAGGATCTCTAAGAATAGTTTCACTATCATTCTGAATCAATTTAATATATTCATCAATTGATACAGGCGATTTGATTTCTTTGAAATCATTAGCATAGGAATTCTGATTTAATTCCTTAGAATCAGAACCGAAGATGAAGCAGTTATCAATCTGGTTACCCTTAAAAGCTAACGCCGCTATATATCTTATGATTTCACTCTTAGAGAAATTTAACAGAGTCGGGATGCCGTTCATAATTATATCCAGGAATCTCGGATTTATATAGTATAACGCGAATAAGTTTTCTTCTTCAGTAGTCGTTATAAGGAACTTTAATTCATTTATTTCCTTAAACGACTTAAAGTTCTCTATAAAATCATCCCTTGAGATTATTGTAAACGGATGACGATCTGCTATAATAAATAATAACAGACGCTTGGTCATTAACGTCAACTCATCATATGAGAAACTTTCTGTATCCATTAACGGATAGTGTATGTCGAACAACGATAATGTGAACGGGGAAATACCGTCATCTATGAATACTTTACCAAGCTTAATATTGTATTTAACCTTGATATTATTCATAGCATTAAACTTTACTTTTTCAAGTTCAGTCTGAACGGTCTGCTGAGGCTGAGTAACAACCTTGTTTTCATGGTTATTATGAACTTCAGCCTTTTTAGGCGGTTCTTTTTTAGGCGGTTTCTGATGAACAGGTTTTACCCGCTTATCATTCTTCTTCTGTTTATTTTCATTTTCACCCCTCCTTTCTCTCAATAAAGTTTTGAATGACTCCCCGTACTGTTCATTCCATTTTTTCATGGAACTGATCTGGTCTGCCACAGTATCAACAGACCAGTTTCTCTTCTCTTTGCACTTTTTGTTTTTAGACATATTTATGTCCTCCTTTTTTAAAATTTATATTATAAGATATAATATACAGAAATAATATATCATTTCTGTAATTTTCTTAATTCTTTGTACGTTTTACCGTACATTTTCAAACAAAAATCGTTTAACGATTCTTCTGTTTTGTCATCATCATTCTCTTTATTTTTCTTCTTCTTTTTATTGTTGTCTTCAAGATATTTTTCAAATTCAGGATTTACCTCAACTAATTGATTATCGTGAGTAATATTATATCCTATTCTCCGAATATCTCCAATTTCTTTTTCTTGGTCGGAACTTTTTATCCTTTTCTGAACTTCAATAAATGGATAAATTTTACCGCATGTTGGGCAAACCAGTTTAGTATAATCTTGATTATATTGTAACATCGACACATCATCACAGGTACATATAAACAGTTTATAACTAATATCATAGATATATGCAAAATCAAGCATGCAAATATCACCGGTTGTACGAACTCCCCAGTTTACATAATTCTTACTGGTAATACCAACATCACCGACAAGAAATTGAACTGATACTTCTTTTAGTATTTCTCTCATTTCATCCTGACGATTGTGAAAATCATCAAGAGTAAAAATACTAACGTATTCAGTTACTGCAATTAAACCGTTCGGAATACACTCATATACTTTCACAACATACGGCTGCAGTCTCTGAGTATATAAAAATTCCCGACGGTTATCGATCATTCCATCAGCATCCAAGGCTATTTTGACAGCATACCCATCTATTAAAACAGCCATACGGTTTGTTCCAGAGCCTAATGCAGTAAATGGAATATTCTCTTTAGTCAAGAGCTGTTTAACAGCCCTTGACCTCTGATTATTATCGAGACCAAATGATCTAGTTACTTTAACCAATTCAAAATAAAGATCATCATTAAAATACTTACGTATTAAACTTCTTTGATTCTTCTGCATCTGTAATTCCTCCGTTGATTGAATCCCATGACCAATCTAATGAATCTTTTTTATATTCATTAAAATTGTCATAACCCTTATCTACAGTTCTAAGAAGAATTATATCAGTAGTTTCTTTTGCATTCTTCTTATACTGTTTTATTTTTTGATTTATACTACTTTCTAGTCATCCTCCTTCTTTTTCTTCTTTTTCTTCTTCTTTTTATCAAAAGATGCTGTACTACCGATAGAACTCATATTCTTTTTTCTACGCTGATTAATCAAACGTAACTTCTCTTTGAGTTTCTGAGCTTTCTTGCTGTCTTTCTTAATTTTATCCATTTTCTTCTTTTGTTTATCATTACTTCTAAACGCCAGAATATTATATCCTGCATCATTTAACATCTCTTTTACTTCAATATCATGAATTTCATCGTACGTTCTCATTTTACCATGATAATCGACTTTTATCTGAGTCTCTTCATATTCCTCTAACTCAGATATATATCTATCAATCGCTTTATCAGGGTCTTTAGCATGATTATCAAACTTAGGTAATTCTCCTTTTACCTTAGTTTTGTATCCATGCTTTTCATCGTACCTTTCAATTTTACTGATATCATCAAGACTAAAATCTGATACAAGATCTGATAAACTTCTAGACATTTTCTCTCTACGACGGATATCTTTCGCCTGCCTAAGGAACATAGGTCTACTTCTAAGAAGTTCAGATCTATCCTTTTTATCTAACGGTAACGCTAAATTAGAATAATCTCTAATATCATCAAGATTAGGATCGAACCATTCAGTAACTCCTTCTTTCTTAGGTTTATCATCTTTATGAGATAATATCTCTTCAAGTTCTCCCTCAAGGAATACTTGTTTCTTCACTTCTTCAAAATTTTCCGATGATACATCAGTGGTGATATTATTACCATTGACACTGAGCTCAGAAATATCTTTATCAGACATAATGAATTCTGCAATGTATTCCTTTGAGAGATTTTTTCTATCTTTTCCTTTATATTTCGGAATTGATAACCCATTAATTTTCAGATCACCGTTAATATACTTCTTTATAAAACTTTTAGCTGAGAACGCTCCATTTGTAGATGCTATTGCATTAAGACAATTAATAACATTTCTCATCGCAATAACATAATCACTTAAATTTCTTATAGTGTGTTTCATATTACGAATTTTTACAAATAATTCATAATATCTACTCTTGGCTTTTCGTTCTTCGTCTGTTAGGTGATATTCATCACCAAAATCGTGAGTTACCACACAATCATATCCCGCCATATATTCTTTCTTCTTTTCTGAAGAAATATATACTGGTGCTATTTCAGGCATTTGTATGGAAACTCCACCAACCTCTTTTTCATCATCCTGATCTTGAAATTCTTCAGGTACCTTCTTATTTTCATCAAAATCTAACTTAATCATGTATATTACTCCTTTCGTTTAAAAATTTTTACATGATTTATGAAAATAATATATAACTAATAGCAAAAAATTGAAAATTATTATTTGAGTTCTATCCATTTTGTATTTTTAAATTTTAAAAACAAAAAAATAAGTAAAGAAATTTATGTACTTACACATGTTCCGTTAAAAAAAATAAGTTAGATATGATTTTATTCATATCTAACTTATTTTTTATACAGCTTGTGAACTTGTAGTTTCCATTTTAGAAACTGTGTCAAAACCCTTAACATCAATATATGTGAATTCTTTACGTATTGCATCAAATGATTCAGCAGTGAGATTATTAGTCATATCTATTTTACTCTGTAATTTATCATACATTTCATCAGAAATATATGGGTCATATTCTTCAAGGAACTTAGAATATTCACCATACACCATATTTAATGGAACTAATATCTTATTTGAATTATGAATTACTTCATGCATTGTTTTAGACAAAGGAACTAAACCTACTTTATTTTCATAATGAAGTTCTAGTACTTCATCAGCTATAAGTAATGCATTTAATTCAGTACCTTCGTCTAAATATTTCTGCAATACCACATCTACATAATCTTGTAATGTAAAAGGTTCGTGATGTAGTTCTATAGAGACTTTCCCTCGTTGATTTTTGGTACTAGTTATATTCTGAAAGAATACACATTTATCCAAATTCATATGATCTTTAAGAAATTGGATATAGTCTCTATATTCTTTACTGGTTCTTATAATTTTTTTAATTTGCTCCATATATTTTTGTCTATCTTTACTTGTTTCAATATTAACATGATATTCCATAATTTCAGGTGTATCAATATTCATGACTTTAATACAATCTGAAATATTCTTTTTTTTCATTTAAACCACTTCCTTTATTTAAATGTATCTTGATACATTTCTACAAAGTATTGCAGTTCATCATTTAGCCAATTGGGACCCTCATAATCATCGTCTTCTTCTTCAATAAAATCAAATGAAGAACAATCCCTATGCAACTTATAGCTTATAGTATAATCTAATATTCTAAGAGCTTGTCGTATATCTTTATTAAATACATAAGGATCAGTATAAAAGGCTGAGACTATATAGTCCCACCAACCCTCATCATATACTGGAGAGAACGGTTCATTGCAATTAACATATTCATTTTGAGTTAATAAAACTTCTATTTGAATAATTTTTTGTTTTTTAGTATCTTTATCAGTTACTGACGTGAGTCTTTGTATTTTTAAATCATTACCTCGGTTACTTATAGCAAAATTTGCATATTCTTCACGACTCATATTATTTGTTACTTTTATAAATAAATTCTTTTTCCTCTCTTTTTCAAAACGCTTTGCAAGAGATTTATTATTTGTAAAAGCATACAACGGATATTTACTTTGTATATCCCATGATTCATAACCGGGAAGACTTTGAATATACTCATCAGATACTTTGAAAAATTTATAGACTTTCATGATATCACCTTTTTTTATTTTTTATAAGTATTTCCAAATAAATGAAAGTATAAAGATAAAGTATTTATATCAAATTCTCCAAATGGAGCATTCTCCAATTCATTTATCCAATCAATTACTCCATAAAATGAAAATACTTTAGTAAATATTTTATATAATGTATCATTCAAAATATTAATATCCACGCCGCTTAATAAGCGTATAAGATTACTTGATATTTTTGAAAGAATTATAGGTGCATCATAATAAACTAAATCAAATTCACGTTCAGTTGTAAGAACTTCCATCGAATCTGATACATACATTTTATTTCCATACGCATCTTTCTTTGTATTTTGATATTTAAAAGTATGATAACTAATAAAATAGTTATCATACTCATTATTTATCTTTTTGTAAAATTCATCAGATACATCGTATTTTTTCAAATAGAACATACCGTCAATCCTTTGAGAAATAAATTCATTAGCAATCTTTTTCTTATTTGTAACACCATATAGATACATCTGTTTATTTTCAGATGCATTTATAACAATATCTGATATTCCCGGATAATCTTCTCTATTAAGATTTTTTCCACGAATAAAAATACAATATAGTTTCATTTAATTTCCTCCAACTAAATTAAATCTTTATATGCCAAATTAAACATTAAATATTTATTTTCCATTAAATCTGAATATACGTTACCATTAGGTGTAACACCGTAACTCATACAATTTAATGCAGTTTCTTGTCGTTCTAATATTCGATCATCATCAAACACATCAGGATCACCACCAACTACAGAATCATATAGTACTGTATAATTCAATATATCTAAAGCATCTATTAATTCGTCTGTTAGAGCATAATAATCAACTAATGAGTTATCAAATGATTCTAGCAGATAGTCGTAAACGATAGCATCTTCAATTATATTATCTTTCTCAAATAAAGTTAGAGGTAATCTAACATAATCATTATCATCGTTTTTATTATATATTTTTTCACAAATTGATAATTTTCTTCGAGAAATTTTTAATACTTTATAATCTTCTTTAAATGCTAAAAACTCATCTTTACTCATATCAGTAGTTTCGTATCTGTAATATTTACAATCACTCCTATATAATTTAAAATCTTCCATTACATCACTATTTTTAGTCCATCCGTAAAGACAATAGTATCTATTAGTTACATCACTATATTCTAATAAATCTCCTCCAGACGGAAGTAAACAAGAAATTTTAAATTTAAGAGATTCTGGTATTGATAAATATACCTTATATATTTTCATATTAATCACACTTTCTAATATATTTTTTGAATAAATCATAAAACAATTGGAATCCGTCCATATTATATGAATACTGAACATCATAAGGTAAACTTTCAGGTTCATTAAAAAATTGATAATTATAAGTGTAATCCAGTATATCTAAAGCTTTCCTTAAACTATTTTTAAATATATAAGGATTAAAGCTATTTACTAAAGTTTGTAACTTGTAATAAAATAATGAGTCGTATTCAGTTTCTACACTAAGCTGTTCAGATTTAGTTAGTGCTATTTGTACTGAGGTACAATCTTCAGTATTCTTTGAATCACGAGTAAATGTATAAAATAGTTGAAGTTCTTCCTCGGGATAAAGTTTATACAAATCATTTAGTTGACGATAATTTAAATATACTTTTACCTTTTTAAAAATTTTTTTATCTCTAAAATCTTCAAAAAGTTTAGCAAGATTTTTATCATCAGTATAAGCATATAAAAACGAATCTTCGGTTTCATCTCCGATATAATAAAACATATATATTTTATTCTTCCCATCTTCTGACCTCATCTAACCACTCTTCTTTCATATATTTTTGATATTTTTCTTTATCAATTTTATTTCGCATCTTTTTTAAATGCTTTATTTTTTTATCTTTTTTATTATCAGGTAAATAACATAAAAATTTAGATAAATTAATTATGTTATCTATAGATTCTAAGATGATTTTTCTATCTTTATCTATTTTATTCATTAAAAATAACACCTCGTTAATAGTTTTATAAAAATAATGTATATTTTCATTTATAACTATTAATTTTTAGTTTAACGTGTTAATAAAATATTATTATAGAAAGGATGTTTTTTTATTATGAAAGAATGTCTCAATAATTATAATGAAGAAGATATCGAAAAATTTTTTGGAGAAAGTGATGAAAGCATGAAAAAATGTAATAAATGTAAGAACTTAATATATGAAAATGGAACATTGACCTGTTCATTTCTTAGTGAAGAAAATAATGATGAACAAAATTGAGGTGTAAATAATATGACTATAGAAAGAATTCATTGTGTTAATATTGATAAGTTATATGAAGTTATATCAGCAGGAAAACGTAGTAATGAATTTCGTCATGATGCTGGTAATAATTTAAATCATATACTTAATCATGTACAAGTAACACTAGATATTTCTGATATAAACATTTTAGAAGCATTTGTCTTAAAACTTTTCACAAATACTGATTCATTTGTAACAATGGCTAATTTATTTGATACTTCTTACAAAGTAGGCACTAATGAAAAAAATATTGATGCTATTAATGAATTAAATATTTTAGTTAATTCAATTGATAAAGATAGAAATTATAATACGACTATGTATTTTTATCCAGTTGGATGTTATTCTAAAAATATATCGCTTAATTTAACCGGAAATCAGTTATTTACTATTTTTGGTAATATGCCTGATATATTTTTTAAAACCATATTTGAATTTAAAGAAGATTCTGAGTTCACAGAAAATATTCCAGATATGGAAAAATTAGAAAATGCTATGGTTAGTGATTTTATAATTAATTTCTATAAATTTTATAATTCTTATATTAATAATATTGATATACTAATTGATTCATACATCCATACAAAGTATTTATCAAAGGTAAGAAATACAGATGAAAATGTTCGTCTTACTGATGTTTTCACACCATATGGACATATAGATTTTACAAATTCTATTGCATCAGAACAGATAAATGACATTAAACAAGCTGCAAATGTAATGTATATGTATGATACTGGTAGTATGGATAATCAGTATAAAAACATACAAATGTATCTATCATTTAATTGTAATTTTTGTACGTTCCTTGAAATGTTTTTAGCTTTACCTAATAGGCTATTTTTAGACTTTCAAGATATAAAGACATTATTACCTACTGATACTAGTTTATTATTACCTGCTGATCTAAATGAATATCGAATTAGATTATCTAATAAAATTAATAATATAGTATCACTTAGAAATGAACTAAAAGATTCTAAATCTCCTTTTGATATTTACAATAGTATTATGCTAAATTCTTCTTATAGTTTTACTATGAAGATTTCATTAGATGAAATAACTTCTATTATTTATAAATATCAGAAGAGTATTGAATCTAATAAAAATTCGTATTTGAAAAATAATATTCTTAATTTATTAAAATCTGTATCAACTTATTCAAAACAAATATATCAGTTACTTGTAAAATATACTGATATCAATAATCCATTATAATATTTATTAATATTAATTAGAAAATGTGTAAAAAAGAGAAATAGAAGTTCTTAAACTTCTATTTCTCTTTTTAAACGAAAGGAGACTTTACAATGAATTCAATTGTATTATTAAAATAATGTTAGATGATATGATAAATTAATATTAATTTATCATATCATCTAACCACATCTATAAGGAAGCTAAAAACTATGAATATTTTTTTTATCATATTCTTTTTTTTTCTCCATTTATTTTACTATATTATTTTTTTCTCTGCTTCCCTTTTTCTCCCTTTTCTGCTGGCCTCTCTTTTTTCTCTAGTTTGTTTCTCTTACTGCCAGCTTTCCTTTCCCCGGATATTACCTAAATGTTAATAAATTATTTTTTAAATTAAAAAATAATTATATCTGTAGATTTTTTATTGAGTTATATATCATTTTTTAGTTGATAATAAATTTATAATTTATTATTTAATAATAATTAGGAGGTTGTCAAAAATGCCAAAAAAGAATAAGAAAAGGAAAATATCTATTTTATCAGAAATAGATACTACTCTCAATAATACTTATGATAATATTATTGAAGAAGTACAGGACATGCAGCTGCAGTTGTTTGAAGCTGAAGAAAAAGCTAGAAAGAAGGCTAAAAAGAAAATAAAAAAAGATCCGAATTATTTCGGAAATTCTGAAGAAAGGCTGAATGCTCGTAAGGAAATAATACAGAGAATTGAAGGTGATTCACTGTTAGAACGAATCGAGCGAAGTTTTAAAGATATTGCTCCAATCGTTATAATTATAGCTAGATTGGTAGCATCATTTATTCTAGCGATTTTATCTTTCGAACCTATCAAACTTCATATACGCCCTGAAACTTTAAGAAAGCTTCAGAGCATTTATGAAACTGCTCTTAGAATAGGGAAATAAAACTATGTGGGTAGTCTTTGATGAGAAGATGAATGAAATAATAGCGTTTCATAAAAATAAAAAAGTTGTGAAACGCTATATTTCACAACTTAAAGAAAGTAATCAGAATATTTCATTCTCTCTATCAATACTGAAAATGAAAGATAAAAAAGCTAGAAAAATAAAATATTTTAACGATCGTTATCTAACCAGATATCATAATACTTATGTTCAGTATAGTTATTACGCTTATTTAGAAATAATTACGGGAACTGACCTATATGATGAACAATATGTATTAGATATACTCGAACGAACAGCGGTTAATCCTAATCTAAGTAAAGATGAGGTTAATGCTATTAAAAAGGTGATATCAATATTTGATAATATGCTGTCTTCAGATTCTAAGTATACTATGACACTAGACCAATTAAAAAGTGTAGAAAATGATTATGCACATTATTACTATTACAAAGCAATATCACCAGATGATTTATGATAAAAAATAATAATTGGAGTCTTGGATTATATTCAAGACTCCTTAATATTTTTGGAGGTAATAAATATGAAAAAGACTTTATGGTATGCAGTTTTGGGAAATGCCAATATCGCAGCTGACGGTATGAGTGCGGTAAGAGCCACGGCATGGTTACATGGTCCTATTCATTATCATGAGAAATACACAGTAGAGATTCCGGATGAGATAGTGAACGATCCGGAGAAGTATATTAAGACCCATTCTGGTTCTGGAGATGAGTTTATCAAGAATGTACTCTATCCTCACAACCCCTCATCGTTAACGTTACCTGAGAAGTTCCGGGGATGGAAAGACGTAAAGTTAGACTATTCTCCGAAATACAATATGTTGAGAATACTCTACACATTTAACAGAGGACTGTTCATTGAATTATAAGGAGGATAAGAAAATGGCAAAGAAAAAAGAAAAGGTTGCATTACGTGACCTGAAGGAAATTGTTAATGAGAATTCATCAAGATATATCACTATGAGTGATTATCTAGAGGCAATTAACAATAAATCAAAAAATGTTAAATGCTTGAAAAAGCTGAACGGTAACTATTTCAGAAGTAATAATGATGTTAAACTTAAAAATATCAATTATGTGATACTATCTGTACCGCCAAGGTTAGTAAAGCATATTAAAAAAATAGTACCGTGCAATCTTATAAAAGTAAAACCCACGGTAAAAATGAAAAATGTTAATGGTGATAAATTAATAGGGTTATTAATTCCCTATTGTGTATTCGAAGCACTGTTTCTAATAACAAAATTTAGAGATGAAAAATTTAGTAATATCCTAGAGTATATCTCTAAGATAGATACTAAATGTATCTCTTTTGTTAAAGATATTGATAAAAGACATAAGAATGAAGTATACCTTTTCTTCAAATAACTTATGTTTTGTTATTAAAATATCATAGATTTTGAAGTGTATGTTTATTTGGATTTTTCTAAATAAACATACACTCATTATCTTTTTTATGTTCTTAAATAGTGATGACAAATAAATAAAGTATTTTTTATAAAGAGGTGAAAAAATATGAATAATCTCGATAAAGGAAGAAAGTATGCCAAAACATCTGGAGGTTTTTATGACAGCTATCATGTTTGGAATGCTTTAAAAGTTTTTCCGTTTGATAATAATGTATATCGAGATAGGGTTGAAACTATTATTATTCGTGGTAATAAAGATGTTTTTGTAAAGAAACGTCCTGATGGAAAATATTTTTTACCAGGAGGTTCTAAAGAAAAAAACATTTCTGACATAGAACAAGCTGAAAATGAATGTAAAGAAGAAGCACGAATAATAATATCAAATATAGAACCTACAGGAATAACAATAAAAAAGGTAAATGACCCCTCTGATAATGATGATAAATATATTTGGAATGGGTCAGTTACAGACATCTATGTTGCTCAATATGAATCTATGTATAAAGGTAAAATAGATAATGTTGATAAAGACCCCTTTATACTAAGTGGTAAATTTTATCCAGTTAAAAACTGCTTAAAATTCTTTAATGATGAGCATCGTGAAGCATTAATATGGTATTTAAAAAATCATGTTGGTAAAAATGATGTAATGACAGAATCTGTTTATAAGGATGGAATAAATAAATTTATTCATAATAATATAAAAACTCCTGAAGACTTACTCAAGTGGATGAAAGCTAATGTTAAATACTCTAATTATACAAATTTGATGAGTGCTGAAGAAGTATATGAACAGAAAAAAGGTTCTTGTCATGATCAATCAAATTTTGTATTTTATGTATTTAATAAACTCCATCTTAAAAAAGGTAGAATTTTTATAATTGAATATAATGAAAAGAATGGTCAAGGTGGAGAAACACATTCATTCACTTATTATATGAAAAAAGGAAAATACTATTGGTTTGAATCAGCTTGGGGTTCTAAGATTGGAATTCACGGACCATATGATTCAATGACTGATATGAAAAAGACAGTAAGTGATGCTTGGAATAAAAAAGCAGCTTTTCCTGATTTATATATAACTAGTGTAAAAGGTGTAAAAGAAGGAATGAACTTACAAGAATTTGTTGATAGTTGTTGTAATGATGATTATGTTAAAGAATCATCATTACAACGTGACGTAAAAGTTTATTTTATATCAGAAAAAAATATGAGTGGTGAATCATTAAAACCAACAATTCCTAGTAATTATTTTACACAAAATAATTATGAAGATAAAACTACACCGAGAATATGTTTTTCATCATCTATCGATGGAGCATTAATGGGGTTATCAAAGAATTTAAAAGGAAAAAAATTATTTGTACATACACCAATTACTAATATTGATGTATATAAACCTACTACTGAACAAGTTCCTGATTGTAAAATCACAAAAGAATTATGGTATACCAAACCTGTGAAAATTAAATGTATTGGAGTTATAAATGTAATTAAAGCTAAAAATAAAAATGGACATAAATTCACATATGGTAAGGATAAAAGTGCAGAATTATATGAGTGGGATTGGGAATGGGATTTAAAATTTGATAATAAAAAAATAATACCTATTAAGGATGATGAAGATGATTATGCTGGGGTATATGTACCTCAAAGAATATCTGAAATTAGAAGGGAGATAGAAACCAAAATGGATGTTACAGAAGCAGCTTTGACTTCATCTGATAGAAAAAAACTGAAAGACTCTGATTTTGGTATTCCTAAATTACGTAAATATCCGTTAATTGATGCAGAACATGTTAAGTCAGCTATTAGATTTTTTAATCAAGCTCCTTCAGAATATGAAAGAGAACTTGCAATTAATATATTTAATGCTATGCGTAAATTTAATATACCAAGATCTACTATTGGTGATAAAAATAAACTTCAAACATATGCTTCAGTTTATCTTAAAGATGAAAATAAATATAATAAATATGACATAGATGGGTTTCTAACTGAATATATCACTACTGTAAGATCAATGATGACAAATGTTCATAAGGTATTAAAATTCTGGGGAAGTCACACAAATGTAATTAAAAGTGGTGAAGATAAAAGATATATTGACACCTATACTAATATGATGCTTAGTGATTATAAATTATCAGTTAAGTTATTCGATAAACTTAAAGATAGCGATATTGAAGAATCATTTGAAAAAAAGAAGTCTACATTATATGAATTAAAATATAACATAGAGACAGAGTTCAAGTCGTCTAAAAATATTGTAAATATGTATGATAGACTTTCAAATGATGACAGCAGAAAAGATGGTGCTACTTTAGAAATAAAACACGGTAAAATGGAACAAATTAAGTCAACTATAATTAAAGGTACAATTAATAATATAAATGACTTACTTAAGAAATGTTAGGGAAAAACAAAAGAATAAGATATTTTCTTAGAAAGGAATGATAGAATTGATTAATGTAAATGATTATTTTGATAGCATATTAGAAGATATTAAAAATGATACAGGACTTGTAACTGAATCCGAAAATGATTCAGAAGTTATGGAGAATGTATTATTAAATTCAGCAATTAGTGTAGGTACTAAGACTGCAATCAATCATATAAAATATCCTATTGATAGTAATGCTAAAAAAATTATCGTAAACAAAGTTAAATTAGAAATGAAAATTAAGAAATTTGAATCACATTCTCCCAAGAATACTGAGGAGATTAAGAAACTTAAAGATGAATTAAAAGAGGTTAATAAATTTTACAACTCTATGCA
>AUXO014726465.1_pt1 | contig 43339 bp, 32 predicted proteins | sample 768731 | NCBI WGS metagenome assembly AUXO01 (sample SAMN02715735, study PRJNA202380) | gut metagenome | biome: sheep rumen | host: Ovis aries | place: New Zealand: Palmerston North | reverse complement strand
ACACCTTGTCCGCCCGGAAAAGATATCCGGGCGGATTTTTCAGGTTTATCAAGGCCTCGCGGGCTTTCCCGCTGGCAGATATTGATTGGAAATAAAAGGATATAACTCAAGTAAAGAAATAAATAATACTGCCTGGGGTAAAAGATCCTGCCTAATTATTGCATCAAAAAAGACATCATAATTCTGATTATCCATTTCACTATCTTCCCCCCTATAACAGTCATATCTTATTGCGGATGTCCAGTTTATTAGGTAAGCTTCAAATGGGCAAGAAACGGAGCCTACCCAGTGGTGGGCTCCGTTTTCATACCTGTTTGATGCTTACGAAGGAGAGGCGATCTTTTTCCGTTATTTTAGAGAAAGAACGGCATACGCTTCTTCGGCAGGTATAGCCTGGTTATGTGCCAGCTTGTTGCGGACAGATCGGCACAGTTTTAGTTGATCGTACTCAGCCTTGGTGAAAGGTTGGTTCTGAACAGCGATATACAAAAGAGATCCGAGTTCAAGGTCGAAGGGCTCTTCAACTTTCTCCCCGTTAGAATTGCGAATGGGCAAGAATCTACGAAGCTCTGCTTCGTATTTGGTGACCAGATCGAAGCGCCATTGCTCCAGAATCGGGAACAAAATGACGATATCCGCTTTCCACACTGCACTGCTGATCTGCTCAACTGTGAGATCCCGAAACCGGGTGTAGTCCGATCGAAGTCTATCTTGTATCTGTGTTTGAGTGACAACAACCGGGTCGCGCACGAAAGACTCTCCAGAGCCAATGAGAAGCGCGGAGAGCTCTGGATCATCTCCACCAACTCGGAGCGCCAACTCAGACTGAAAATCTCTCTGAGAGGCATTATTTAGAGCAGAGGCAAGCTCCAAGCAGAACACCTGACGGTCAAGATGCCCAAGAGGGAAGGAAAGACAGGCAATCTGCCCAGTTGAGCAGGTGGGGCCAGAGTATTCAATTATGTATATAGCACGCTTTGAGAATGCTTTTGAGCATTCATTGTATTGAGAGATAAAATCGGTCCAACGGCTCAAATCCTCGCGAGTATCGATTCCGGTAATCCACACATAGTAATCGCAAAGCAGGATATCGTCGCGGCTGCCAAGATATTCAGCATAGGTTTGACCTGGGAAATAGTCAGCCCTTACCAGCCTGGTACAAAGACGGTCAAGGATGAAAGCTCCGGGTTCCTCGCCAGGCCGCCACTCCAGACGCTGCATCTGACGGTCGCCGCTGAAGCTGGCTTTCTGCAGATCTACCATGGTATAGAAATTGTTTTTCCATGGCATTTTCTCAGGGACATGGAGGACGACCGAATTGGCCGCCTCCATATTTTCTTTAATTTGGTTCAGAAATCGACGTGATGTGCCAATCTGCTCCCACCAAACTGCACCTTCGTTCATGACTTTTCCTCCCCAATCTCGCTGAGCTTTTCAAAGATTTCTTCGTAAGAGCCGAGAAGGTCGCGAAAACTCTTGGACGCAAGCAGATATGTATTACCGCTGATACTGCGAAGAATGTTCAGATCCTCTAGCTCGGACAGCAATGCATTAATACGATCGCGGTCAAGACTGATAATCTGCTTGACACTGAAAGATTTGGCATGCTCAAGAATATCATCGGCGGAGAAACCGGCCTGTTTAGCCTTCTGCGGTTCCTCATAGTACATCCAGCCAAAGAGAAGGGCAATAGGATAATAGCAGTAGCCTTGATCCAGGTCGAGCATCAAAGTGGCGTCAAACTTCTCGTGAATCTGTCCGACGAATTCTTTATCGGCCATGACACGGCGGATATGATCATCGGTGATCACATAAGGAGGCGTCTTTCTCTGATCATATCCGGCATAATCTGAAGCGCGCAGAGACTCAACCAGCTTCTGAGCATATAGCTGGATAAGACCGGGGAAATAGTTCACAGTGGCTAGAACCTGAGATACGGTGACCTTGCTCGGGAGAGAGAGACCGAGGAAGCTGAGAGGAATGATGAGCAGTTCTTCCGCCTCAGGAGCCTTGAAAGGCGTAACCTTCAAAGAAGGCATGTGCGTGATCACCGCATTGTTGCCGAGCGCGACTGAACGATTGAATCGAACGATGTTGTGAAGGCCGGCAAGAACAAACTTGAATCTGCCTGAAAGCGTTTGCTGGACATCCTTCAATAGAGCTATTGGGGCGTAATTGATGTTGCCACAGTCTTTAATGAAGTCATCTGCCTCGTCCAACATGATCAGCAGATACTTGATATCGTCTCTGGCTTGCAGTGCGGCGGTAAGTGTCTCGGTGAGCGCAACCCAATCGGATGTGATCTGCTCTTTCGTGAAGATACCCGCATCAGCGAGCTTTTTGGAGAGTTTTTCGGCAGCAGAAGGGCAATCTGAAGAAAGAATATCCGCAAGGACTGCACGCCTGCCTTGGTTTCCATCGATATCCACCCGGGCTTTCTTGAAGAGAGCGGATTTACCGAGTTGGCGGCCACCATAGATCAGGTTGACACCCGTTGGGGACTCGATCTCCGATAGCTCATACTTGCGACCAATAAAGATTTCCGGAGGCATGGTGAGAATACTGGAGACCACATATGGCATACAGTAGGAGAAAGGAATGCCAATGGCCATCAGATCGCGATTGACCAAATCCTCACTGTAGTTGTCTGCCAGGAAGCACAGCGCGACTCGGTCTAAGATTAGATAAACGTTCTGGATCCCGCTCTCTTTCTGCTTCATCTTCTGGGCGATGGAATGGCGATCTACAACGCCTAAAGCACAGTCGAGAAGGATCAGCTTATTTCCATTGAGCTTGTCAAGCGTGCGTATCTTCTCATAGAGAGAGTCTGAGGTGTAACTACCATAAAGGCATACCACATACATTCCTTTTTCCGCCACATCAGAGCCAAATGCCGCAATGGGGTGGAGAGGAGCCACTTTGTTGACTGCTTTGGTATTTTGTTGCACACTGTATATTTCGGTGCGGGCGCCGCCAGCGTAGTCCTCTTCTTTGACAGAAACATTCGTCCAGCCGAGAAAGTTCAGAATGTCCGTGATGCGATCTGCATCCATAATCCGGCGTTCGTCCATCCACGCGTGGATAAGCTTTGCCGCCTTTTCCGAGGTAAAACCGTGGAAATGGCTGCGCAACTGAGATTCCAGAGACTCATTAGGCCTACATACCTGCTGGTAGATTTCACCGCAGTAGTACCAGAATTTCTCCAACAGCTTCAGAGCAATCGGCTGTTCCAGGATCAGAGAGAAGTCTCTGGCACGGATTCGGTTCATCCAGTCCTCTGCAACAATAAAGTTCTGCTGAGAGATTTGCTCGCGGATCGCTGTTTCATATCCGGGGTTCTTTTCAAACTCAACCGTATTATTGGCAATCAGCGCATCCAACTGTTCATCGAGCATGGCCTCGTATTGCTGCGCACTGGCGTGAATCTGAGTTTCAGATTCTTTTAGGATTGAAAGGAAGAAGCCAAAATTCTGCGTTCTCTTAGCTTCGCGATACCAATACTTTACGGTGTCTTCCAGCGTGTAGCAGAAGGAGTCTGATTGCATGATCTGCCCATAATTTACGGCAAGGGCGTAGGTCTCCAAGAAACCGTGATACCGAATATGTACCTGTTGCTTGGACTGATTGATGTAAAGCTGGGCGTTACCCGGTGCAGAAACAGAACAACCCTGGTCGGTAGCTTGGAGATAGTAAACGATTTTCTTCGCACAACCGTAATTGTTTCGGGTGCGCTCGCTACCAAAAATCTGTGTAATCCGTTCCTCAAATGAAGGCTTTTCTCCTTCCACATGGTGTCGGATCCTGGCCAAAATATTAAACTCGGGCAGAACACAGAACGAGGAACTGAGGTCGGGAAGGAAATCCTCATCCAGCATAATATCGTCGCGCTTGAGAAAGTCTACAAACATGTATTTCTCTTGCCCAAAACGCCAGGTCCCATCCAGACGGGATGCCAGCTCCATAGCGGTATAATCCATTGCGTAAAGACCCATCCGATGCTGGAACGTAGGAGCTGTTTTCAGACCTTCTGCGCAGAACCGTCGCACTTCCTGAAGCTTTTCCAACATCTGCGGCTTTACCCGATTGTAGGCAGCCTTGCCTTCATCCGTGCGCCAAGAGAGACCAGCGCTCTGCTCAGAGAGCGCATACCACTGGCAAATCAGTTTTAGCACATCTGCAATGTTGGAGCGAAGGTTATTTCTGCGCTCGCCCTGAAGCGACCCTCCGATGCGCTTGTTGAACTTGTCATGACCTGCCTGATCCCAGCTCTGAGCGATCATTTTATCGATCTTCATGATGCTGATATTCTTATCAGAAATCTGATCTGCGTTGGTCAGAAAACGTTCAACGAAGGCGTCTTTTTCTGCGTCCAGAGCGGAACGATCGCGAGCAATGATATAGCCGAGCATTTTTGCCAGATATCCACCGCGGGCGAAAACAACTTTCTTTGTTTCCAAAATGATGGGAACAGAATCCCGCTGAGGCGTTTCAATATAAATAGCGATCAGATCGTTGGCCTTCCGAATCAGGCTGTTAAGGGAGTCATTCAGTTGCTTGGCATCCAGATTGCGATAATCCGCATAGATATCAATGGCCATGCCGGATTCTGTCCGGAAAGCCTCAAGCATATCGCAGATGGAACGAAGAGTTTCATTGCTGGTAAGCAGTGTTATACTGTCACGTACGCTTCTGGCACTGTAGTCATAGCCTCTCTCCGCCTGGAATGAAGTCCTGAGAAAAGCTGCACTCATGCACAGGTCACTGAAATCCTGGTAATCCGGCCCAGTGGCGCCAAGCATGTTGAATAGGCCTGCGATTGTATAATCGGAAGAGTGAGCGGGATCGTTCACGGCAAGAGCCAGCATATCATAAGCCGAAGAGATCTTACGATTTAACCGTGCTCCTGCGCGCAGATAGGTCAAGGCATAGGGGATCGCGTTAGCACCGGAAATGCTTAGCGCATAATCGATGACATCTCTATCGGACAGACCAAGGGCGGCCCAACCGTCCTTATCTTCATAGGGGATTATCTCGTCCTCATCATCTTCGTCTTCGTCAGATATCTGCTGAAGGATACCAGGATCGATACCAAGAGATTCTTCGACAACGAGAGCGGTGTCGACAGACGGCGTACTTTCAGCAGCCGCATCTGCTTCGGGCTCCTCTTCAGGTGCGTGATCTGCGACCAACTTCTTTTTCAGTTCACGAATCTCTTCTTGACGCTTGGGTATTTCTGCAGCATTGCTGTAGCGCTCGCAGAGCAAACTAAGATCGTCTTCAGCCTCATCCAACAGTCCGAGAATGCACTCCGCATGGCATTTCCAATTCAAAATCTTGAAATGGTACTTGGAAGCCTGCGCATCTTGCTGAAGCTGTTCGTGCCGATCAAAGAGTTCCAGCCATTCATTTGCACGCTTGATACAGCGTTCGCAGACGGTCTCATCAATGACTTGATTTGTGTATTCCTGGCAGAATCGCACGTACTGGCATAGGAACGTAGAACGCAGCTTGAGTGTGAGGCTGGGTTTGCTGAGAGCCTGATCCAGATAATCCAGTGCCTCCAATGGGTGGCCGAGAATAAAGCACATTTGGGCAACATACGATAGTGCTTTGGCTGTTTGCGGATAAGAACTGCTATTATCCAGATACAGCTGTTCAGCGTCTAAGACCAGAGGAAGGAAAGAAGAGTCTTTGCTGTGAGCCGTCACAGCATATTCTACAACGCCGGCAAGAGCTTCCGGATAGTCAGGGGAGTCCAAGGCTTGGTTGCAACATTCGATGGCACCAAGATAATTATATTTCTCCGCAAGACGCTGTGCTTCTTTCAGTGGCGAATCACAGATGGAGATATTCTTGGCTGAGCCATTTATTTCTTCAAAACTGACCCAGCATGTACTGCCCTCCAGTTCAGCGCTCTGGCAGAGATCTAAGCGAGCGCGAAGATCAGGCGTGACGACATCCTTATAGAAGAAAGGATAAACATGCTCGCCACAGGCAATTTCTCCGCGAAAAGAAGCCCATTTTATCGCACTGATCCAACCAACATAATTTGGACTTTGAGTTTCAGCGGCAGAGGGTTCAGCAACAGTCTGACCCGTGAGTTCTGAAACGGAGAGAGTTTCATCCTCAGGAGCAATGCCCAGATAGTCTTTTACGATGCGAAGCATCTCCTGCTTCTGAAACTGGATGGCCAGAGTCTGTAGCTTCTGCTCACAGGACATGCTGCCCGGAACGCTGATATTCTTTGCTGCGAGAAGATCTTGAATCAATGGAGTGGTCAAAAGCTCAAATCGATGAGGGAGGCGATCCCGAATGATGGAAAGAGCAGAAACGTCTTCTGTTTTATAACAACTCTTGGCAAGAATGATTAGTAAGTCGTGTTCAACCTCAGGAGCAGCATCCAGAAGGGCAATTGCGGCAAAAGCACCAGCATAAGCATAATCCTTCATATCAAAGGAAAAGCGTGCAGCCTCCGGGTAGAGTTCGTTCCCTACCTGAACGAAAATTTCACAGTCATAGCAGTTCGGAACACCATCTTCAAATTTGTTTGCACGCCGTAGCATCCCTCCACATAAGCGCAAGGCTTGATGACTCCAAAAATACTGGTTTCTGTACTCGGCGTGAACAACAGAGGCAGCGTTCTTTGCGGCTTCTTTCATCTTGGGATTGCTGTTGACCTTAGCACCGAAAACAAAACTGTCATAGTATCGGTTGAGTTTTGTACGATCTGACTTTGGCAGATCGTCATAAAAGTTTTTAAGCTCGCTATTGGAATAGTTGACTCGTAGCACTGAGCACTCCTGCTCATGCAGTAACTCAACTTTTGGTGGAGGCAAAGTAATTGGCGTTTTGAGAGGAGGAGTGAACGGAACACCTATACTAGGATCTTCTCCGCCTTGACCATCTTCATTTTCGCCTCCTGACAAATCTGAGTCACTGTCAAAAATATCAAGTTGAATTATATGATCAAAGCGCAGGATCTTTTTTCGACCCTCATCTGTTCGTATCGCCATGGAGGAAGTGTGGTCCGTTCCAGCAACTACGCCTTGGATAACAAGTTCTTTCGTATCTACACTGTAAGTGACCTCAACTCGGTCGTTGACCTGTAGATCGGCCAGACAATCCATCAAAAAACTATCCATATCTATGCCCTTTCTCTTTATATTTGAGGCATACCGTAAAAAACTGCCGGTATGCCTCATCTTTTTGCCTTATAGTTGTTGCTTGGGGTCAGGAGAATACAATTTCAAAGTCCTTTCCAGGGAGATCCTTCGCATCTGCGATGATGAAGCGGTCTCCGCGCGTGAGGTCAAGCTCCATGATACTCCCATCGGGGAAGCGAAGCGAGATCTTCTCAGGAATCATAGCCGCTTCCTCAGTATCGATTTGAATGTGAAGCTCACCGGTCTCAGCATTGAAACGCACGAAGGTGTAACGACTGTCTACATCCTCCAAGCAAGCAATGCCAGAGACTTCCTCGGTCCCATCAGCGCCGCGGGCGCCAGCAAAGGCTAGCGAGGGCTCAAAGAGCCAACTTAGGTTATCTCCAATCTGTTCCATCGTGACAGAAATGGCCTCAGAGACCACGCGAATCACCGCTTTCGCACTGGAAGCCAAAGAGAAGGTTGCTTTGTTAATAGGGAGAACGCGAGCGATTGCTTCAGGTGTGGTTGCCTCATAAGCTACAACGGCGCAGCAGAAATCGTTATAGCAATCTTCGCACTCGCGAATATGCTTGAGCGCGCTAATCTCTTCTTCGGAGTAAGGGAGGTCCTCAGCATAGAGTTCTGCGAGGTAAATGATTTGATCCTTGCTTATATGACTCATTACTATTTACCTCCATAGAGCAAACCACCGAAGGTGCGGTCCGTGTTTTCAATATAAGCCTTGGCACGAGAAACCAGGTCGGAGTCTGCCTGGATTAAATCGAACAGCTCCTTGCGAATGGTGTTATGCAGTTCTGTGGACCAGTGACCCACATCGCCTTGATCCATAATCTCGCGTGCGAGGGTCTTCTTAAGGGCTTTTGGAGGGCTGAGCTGAGGGCAGTCCCGCTCCAGACTAGATCGAAGCTCTGTACACCAGGCCAGGTCCGTAGAGATGTACTCCTTGGTCATGCCTTCAGATTCGTCGGTCAGATACAGGAATGAATGGTCCTTCATCCTTGTCCAAGCCCATTTGGGAGACGTGGCGACATAATCACTGATAGCATCGAGGTTGTGAGGGAGAACTCTTGCATAAAAAAGGGAGAGAGTATGCTTCAGATCCGACTGATGCCGATTCATATAAAGACGACAATACTCAACAAGAATATCATGGAAAAGAGCCGCCTTCTCCTCACAAGCCAGCATCTCATAGGGGTTAGCTCCATCGTCAGGGATTGTATCGATCAGAGGCTTGGGGTCAGGGTCAGAAGGGGACGCAAGCCTATCAAGTGAGATAGGGGAAAGTTCATCCTGCGGAAACAAGTCTTCGTCGGTTTTACCCTTTTTATGTTTACGAATAATATCGATCAACTCGTTTTTGAAAATCTGATGTACATAACTGTTGATTTTCTCCGGGGCAATGGCGTCCTCTGCCTTCTCGCGCTGAGCGACGATGATTTTGAAAGCTTTTGTGGCACCAACGACCAGCAAATCCTGCTCCTCGTCATAGTTGAACGTATTCTTCTTCGCCCACGCATTGTGAAGATCAAGGATTATGCGCACAATATCATCCAGAGTGCGGGAAGCCCCGTTATTTAGATACTTAATATAAAGCTGCACGAGCTCATCATGCAGACGCTGATAGTGTTCGTTTTTTTTCAGTTCGTAGTCTATGACCTTCTTTTGGCCCATTACAGCGCACACCTCCCGACACAATTTGTGAAACAGCTGAATCTTTGTAGCCACAGCTTTTTGTATTATACGACAAAAATCCTGTCATTTCAATGTTTCTTGCCATCGACTTTAAACTTTTGTCAATGCCAAGGTCAGGCACGGCACATGGAACGACTGGGCGGATTTCAACCTGCACCTCCATCCTAGCTTTTAATCTTCGAGGAAAGAAAACTCTTCCTTGAATTTTTCCTTGAAAAGCTGAAATACTGAGTTCAAGATCTCTTCGTCGTCGACGCTGACATACGTCTCGGAGTCATCATCACTCGCATCCACAAGAAGAATCACGACTTCTCCAGCTTCATCTTCTGTGTCACTGCAGGGGAGAAGAATCACATATTCGTCGCCTTTGAACTCGATCAGATCTAGAAACTCAAAGTCGCAATCAAACCCGTTTTCATCTGTCAGATGAATAATATTATCGAGATCGTCCACTTTACCACCTCCTCTCAGAGATAATCACAGATTCGGTCGGCCAAAGCCGCTCCGATTCGGAATGGTGCGACAAAAAGACCAATCAGCACGGAAAGAGCAAATTTCATCACGATGTATATGAGCCAGCCGCCCAGCGGTAACCAGATGAAAATGACCGGAGTAATCATGCTGAGTGCGCTCCATCCAAAGACGGCGGAGATGAGTATAACGATTAAAGCCACACCGGCCCCGGACACCCATAAAGCCAGCGTCACACCCCACAAAAGAAGGCATCAGGTGACGGTAACGAGTACTCTACCGATACCGAAATGCCAGAAACCATGACTAGGCATGTTGAGATTGTCCTCCTTCAATAACGACCTCTCGGAAGCCGTGTTTCAATCTCTCTCATGATGCGGTTGCGAAGCTCTACAGCGTTACGCCTGCTTGCCCGGGAATCTGATCCGAGGAGATAAAGAATCTGAACAGTGGATGTGCTCTGAAACGCAGAGCGCCTGTGGGTCCAGCGCGAGGGATGTACGCTGGAGACAGATATGACTTTATCGCATACGTCTGGTTTTGCTACCGCAGAAAGGATATGATGTGAGGACTGAAAGACCCGATGTGGCATAAACCTTGCGTGGCTGTGCAGTCTCTTGCCTGTAACAGTTACGGCTTTGCAGATGGCAAGATAAACCGTCCCTCTGAGATCCCCAGCATCAGAACATTCGAGAAACAGTTCAGATGCCGCTTGAATACGTTCTGCCTTTGTACGAAAAGCAGGGAACTTGCTGTGAAGAATCATTTGGCCTAAGAGCAGTTTTGCCTCAATCCAGCCAAGGTCAGTAGCTTTTCGAATTAGAATCTCGGCCTGCTCTCTGTCATGTTCGTTGGAGTGACGACTGAGATAGTCTTTCCCTAACTGGTAGATGCCCTGCGCAGATTCTCCTTCCGCTGAGAGCTGATCGTAAAACACGCCCTTCTCGTGATCCTGTTTAACGGCCAAGCCGTGGTGGTAATCAAAGGCTATCTCTGCGAGCGCATCCGGATCTGTAATATGCTCCAGACAATAGGCGTGCGCGGCTTTATAGTTACCGTTAAGCCGCAGCATATTCACATAGCCGCGATCAAAAATCATTCAAAATCCCTCCTACGTCGTCTCGCAAATTGAGTGCGCCAGCAATGGCTCCAGAGAGCAACATCATCACCTTTATAGACGTGCAGTAGCTTGAAAAAACGAGCTTCAGTCTGACGTCATACAAAGCCCTTCTGTAAGAGAATGGTCAGACAGCGCACATGTCTCTATGCGCTGGAAACAGAGTCAGGCGTCATGCCTCAGAATGGCGATATAAGGAAGATTCCTCCAATGCTCATCTTCGTCCATCCTATATCCCACGATGAATTCATCGGGACTGAGAAAACCATAATAGTCTGGCCGAATGCCCACTTTCCTCTGGGATCGTTTATCCAGGAGAGTCACGATATGGATTGAAGCAGGATTCCGGCACTCAAGTACTTTTTTAAAAAGTAAAGAGTATAACCGGTATCCAAGATGTACTCAACGATCGAGACATGACGGCCTTCGATAGAGTGGGAGAGATCTTGGATGGTTTTAACGACACCGGTGGATGTCGTTTGGTCTCCATAGCTGAAAACAACCAAATAATCAACACTTATAGGAACGCCCACGCACCGGATCAGATCAGCCATAAAAATGAATCTTCCCTTTAGATCCCAACAAAACTAGGGTTCTTATTATTGAACCCTCCGTTAGCTGACCCACGAGACCATGAGCTCGGTCCTAAATCTCTTGTTCAGAAAGGATAACTTTCCCAATATCAGTCGTCAAAAGTCTCCTTACTCGTTCTGCGCAATGAACTTGAAAATGGCCAGACACTCAGACTCGGCGAATTCCGTAGAATCACGGATGATCGGCTGAGTTGCATAAGCATCATAATTGGCAAGGTTCGGCTCAATATAGTTATTATAATTGTCGCGATAGGCTCGGATCTTCTCAAAAAAAGCGGTGTTCGCCATGCTGGACTCAAAGTCTGTATGATCAACGAGGTAACGGATGTATTTGGCGTGAACAGCCCAGAGAAGGCATTTCACACAATCCTCTGCACAATCTGGACGGCCAACCATCTCCGGATCAAGAACAATCTGATTAAGCTCATCGCTAAAAGCAGAGTCAGAATAAGTAATCTTGAGTGTGCTAACGACTGCTGACGGGATGCCCAGCTTATCTGTCTCAATGTTAGCAAGAATCTGCAGAGTGTCGATCCGCTGCTGCGTGCTAAGCTTGGACCACTTCTCAATGCAAAGATTGTCTAACCGGAGGATTCTGGACTGATAGTCATATGATTCATCTGAAGATACAGGCTGACGAGAATCCATGGAAGAGTAGTTAGCTTTTCCTCCATACCATTGTTGAAAAGGATCAACAATACTGAGCCCACGAGAAATGCGCTTGTAGTAGCCAAAGAGAAACGTTGACGCATGAACTTTAGAGGCAAGCGCACATACCCTGTAATTGGTACTGGCCATTGACGATACTTTCTAAGGGAATGATAGGCAAAATAGTAGTTAAGCCCAATCAAGAAAACTAATGCCATGATGATCGCGCCGATATCTTCTTGAGCAACGTATAAAGTGCACCAGACACCGACAGGGAAGAAGTAGAAAAGCACTTCAAAGATGCCGCCGTCACAACAGCTGGCGCGAAACGGCGACAGGACAATCCAAAGCAATGCAAATACGGTATAAGACATAAGAATGTCTACAGACCAAAACGTAATATGCAGATGCTCATAGTAGATATCGTTCCCAAGTCCATGGGAAAACAAGTAGACTGTAAACCAGACTGGAATCAATACCCCAAATTTAGCGAGTGATTTAGGCATGACTTTTATCAACCTCCACAAAGCGTTCTGAAAACCTTGCAATAATAGTGACGAATTCAAAACAAAAAAAGCGAAGCAAAATCATCAAGCCTCTAAAAAATTGTCTAAACGGTCGTTTTTCTCAAAGACGGATCGTCTTTAATCATAGATGAAGGCTCAGGCGTGCGAGCAGTCAAAACGAAAAATCAAAAATGTTGAAAAGTCAGGGATTAAGCGGCTCTTTTCCTTGATATAGCAGGGATTCTTTGGTATAATCATAGCGGTTTCTGTCACTATTCCACGAAGCACAAAAGTATCTGACGTATAATGACGTTATATCATCCGAATGCCAGGAGGCCAGAGAACCTGGAGAGCATGAATGAACGATTTTTACTATTCTCAACTCGGAAAGCCAGAGCAGGTCTTCTATAAGAGGTTTCTGGATGCTGCTCGATTAGGTGCTCCGTCGGCAAACTCCACACCATTTATGGCTGTCGAGTCTGCCATGAGGGTTGTTACTGCTGTCGGTTACGATCATCCTGAACTGTTCTATGTTGACTTCCAGCGGTTGAATTATATTGCTTCTCTAATGGGGACGATGTTCAGAATTGGATATCAGGTTCAATCTTCTCTTCGCGAAAAGGTCACAGCAGATATAGAAAAAAGCATCTCGGACATCTTAACGAACGCCCAAGCTGTTGGCTTGAAATCTGACTATGAAAAGAGCCGATGGGTGCACAACTATCTCGTAAAAAACGTCCGATACAATTTTGACGCTTTAAGACAGCCGACTGTATACCCGGAAGCATTCACGATAAGCGGAGTATTTTGCGATCGGCTGGCAGTCTGCGAGGGGATCGCCAAGGCGTATAAGCTGCTATGCAACAGACTCGGGGTTGAAGCCATTGTAGTGTCAGGCACGTCTTCTCTTGAAGGGGTTGAAATAGATGCACCACATGCCTGGAACATTGTAAGGATAGATGGGGATTATACGCATGTCGACGCGACATGGGATATCGGCGCAAGCCAGCCCTGCAAGAGAATGCGGTTCGATTATTTCTGCTTGCCAGATAAGCGCATTCGTATTGACCATATAACTGCCTCTGAGAATCTGCCACATTGTAATTCTGATTGCTTGGACTACTTTACTAAGACGGGAAAGAGTTTTACGAGTGGCAAGCAGTTAAGAGCATTTCTGGAATCGGAGATCAAAAAAGGTACGGATACTCTGTATTTTCGAGTGACAGATCCTCGAATGGCTCCCGGGCAGTTAAAGGAAAAGATCCGAAAAAATGTGAGTGAAGCCCTTGATAGATATTGCAGGTATCCATGTTCAATCGAAATATCAGTCAATGAGAGCCAGCAATGCTATTTCTATAGGTTAACGCGACAGAGATAGGGGAGTGGTGTCATGGGGAACGAACTGCAAAGAGCAGACAAGGGATTCGCAGGGTTTTTGAAATCGTTGACGATGACAAACACAGATCGCGTCAATTCAGCTAACCGAAGTGTTGCCGAATACGAGCCGAACGAAATCGATGCTTTCTTTGACGCTTCAAGAGGCGTATATAATGCACTGATCTCAGGTGGAGATGCTAGACTTAGAACGAGCGCGCTGGTCGCACAGGCAACTTGTGCAGCGAGTAACGGATTCCCTGTTGTTATCCTTCACGAAGGAAATCGGATGCTGGAGAAACAGCTTAGAACAAGCTTCTCTGGAACAGGAAAGTATATTGAAATCAGTCCGAACAGCCCGCGATTCGAGCCTTTTTACGGATTGTCAGAAATTGAAATAGCAAATCAGGTCTTGGAAACAGCCCCAAAAGAGTACGACATCAAGTTTAATGCCAGATATTATATCGACGGGATCAGTGCTTTCTTAAAGGCAAGTAAAAAAAACCTTTCTTTCAAGCTTTTCTCGACTTGCCCACACGCAATTCTTTTTGATAAGGTAGACGATCTTGAGACACAGGGGAAAATCAGCTCACAAGACGCTCAGGAGATTAAGTCCAAGCTGATGATGGGGCAAAGTGAGAATTATAAGCTGGACACCTTTCTGGCGAGCCTGAAAATGGAGATAGAACCGCTGATGTATATCTCCAATAGTGGGCATCGTCCGATGAATGTAATCACGGCTGTAAAGTCTGGCTTTGTTCTGTGCTTCGATGTCGCTTCTGTTACCAACAAACTGCTATTAAGCACAATTATCTTTCAGCTGAAACTTGCACTCACGCGCGGCCTTCAATATGAAATCATGATTGACTCGATCCCGATCAACTCAAACGAGGCGTATAAAGCCTATCTCCAAGCCCCTTCGGATAAGGTTTGTAAAACTATAGCCGCTGAGGATTTTTACTCCATGGTTGGCGGAGATGAGAAGACGTTTTCTGCTGTTGTCGGGAATATCCAAACACTGATTGTAATGAGCCATCAATCTGGACATAGCGCTACGAGATGGGCTGAGGTGTTCGGTCAATATGATAAATATGAAGAGACTTATTCGACATCAAAGGGCGGCAGCCGACGGTCACCGTTTTCCGTGATGCCGAGTCCGAATTACAACCGCACAGTGAGTGTGAGTAAGAATCGTGAATACATCGTAAAGCCAGAAGAAATCACCAGAATGGGGAATGGAGAGGCATACATCCTATCCGCGGCGCTTGGAGAATTAGCACATATTTATCTAACAGGTTAACATTGGGCGATCCCGGCATGGAAGCCGAAACTATAGATAAAGGAGAGTAAGGGATGAGCGAAATACTTGAAAATGGATTTCGAGTAAAAACGCTTTTCGGCGGAACAGTCAAAGTGGAGAAGTTCCTGGCCGAGGGCGGACAAGGTGGAGTCTATGTAGCCGACTACAACGGTCAGAAAAAAGCTCTGAAATGGTACAAAAAAGGAAGCCTTGGAGAAAAACCAACCGCATTCTACGAAAATATCAAGCAGAATGTTATGAGAGGCAGCCCAAGCCCTGAGTTTCTTTGGCCACTGGATATCACCGAATGGGTAGATGGGACTTTCGGGTACATCATGGATCTCCGGCCTGATGGTTATTATGAGGTAACGGAGTACATGCTTTGCCATGTGCGCTTCAAGTCTTACAGAACAATTATTGACGCCGCGATGCGGATCGTTTCTGCGTTTAGGATTCTCCATAACGCTGGATACAGCTATCAAGACCTGAATGATGGCAATTTCTTTATTAACCCCCAGAATGGAAAGGTCCTTATTTGCGACAACGACAATGTTGCTCCTGACGGTACGGAAACAGGTATCATCGGCAAGCCTCGCTACATGGCACCTGAGATTGTAATGCATAAAACCAAGCCAAATAGCTTGAGTGACCGCTTCTCCATGTCCCTAATCCTTTACATCCTCTTTTGTTTGAATCACCCGCTGGAAGGAAAGAGATACTTGGTATCGGGACTGACCCCAGCGCTTCAGGAGAAATTGTACGGAAGCGAGCCCCTGTTTATGATGGATCCGGATGACAAGAGCAACGGGCCGCATCCCATCGTTCATAAGAATTCTCTCAGCGTATGGCCTTGCCTCCCTGATTATATGCAGAAGATCTTTTTGACCTCCTTCAGTCAGAAGGCTTTCCAGAAGCCTTCAGCTAGGCCGAGAGAAGTGGACTGGTTGAATGTCTTGACCAGATTTCGCAGCGAAATCGTTGCATGCTCATGCGGCAATGAAGTTTTTACACAGCAGGGCGAGCCTTGCAAGTGTGAAGTATGTGGCCGGAAAATCAACGTCCCCTTTAAGCTCGTGTTGAGCGGTTACAGTATCCCAGCTATCCGAGATACTCGGATTTATCGCTGCCAGCTAGGCGTCTGCGATGAAAAGGATGCGCTGACCCCTGTTGCGCAGGTTTTAGAGAAAAAAGAGACTGGCGCATTGGGAATTCGAAATAAAACGGATAAACGTTGGGATGCAGTGACTACTAAAGGTGCTGCAAGAAAGGTTGCCCCGGATGAAGTTATCCCGCTTAAGGATGGGATCGTTTTTAAAATTGGTGATGAGTCCATCACAATTCAGGCTAACTGAGAAAGGAGAAAGAAATGCCGAATATTAACGCATTGGAGGAGAGCCCGCGTAAGGAACTGCATGTCTTCTATGTACTGGACACTTCGGGTAGCATGGAAGGTGCAAAGATTAGTGCATTGAACCACGCCATGGAAGAATGCACGGAAGCCTTAAAAACCCTTGCAAAAAGTAATGGGGACGCAAAACTGAAGATTGCGGTCATGGAGTTCAATTCCGGCTGCAAGTGGATTACGTCGAATGGCCCAGAGGATCTGGAAGAGGACTTCGAGTATGAGTATCTTACCGCAGGCGGGTTGACTGACATCGGTGCTGCCCTTAAGGAATTGAACAGCAAACTGTCACGTCATGCTTTCCTGAATTCCATGACTGGCGCGTTAATGCCAGTAATAATCTTCATGACGGACGGATATGCGACGGATGACTATTCCAAAGCACTGGAGGAAATCCGCAAGAATCGCTGGTTTGCGCGCGGAACCAAAATCGGCTTTGCTCTTGGCGATGATCCTGATGTGAAGATGCTTTCTTCTGTTGTTGGCAATAGTGAAGCCGTCATCAAAACGACGGACCTTGACCTCTTCAAGAGACTGATGAAGTTCGTATCCGTTACTGCTTCTATGCTGGTATCTCAGTCAACGACAACAGAGACAGCCAGCTCAGGCGAAGATATTATGTCTCAGGCAAAAGAAGAGCTCGGCGTGCCGGAAGACTCCACCGTGCATCTTTCTGACGATGAGTATGATAAGGAGCCAGAGCCTCCCTCCGATGAGCCGGACGATTGGGACGATGGCAACTGGTAAGAAGGAAGGAGAGGGACATGGGTCAGGTGTATACCTTCAATGAGACTGTTATTGGACACCTTCATGTTCTGAACGAGTTTCCCTGTGAAGACGCATCTTCTTCATTTACTTCTGAGGACGGACGGTTTTTTATTGCAATCGTTGCAGATGGGCACGGTTCGAAAGCGTGCTTTCGCAGCGAAAGAGGCTCAAAATATGCAACGGAGATTGCAATGGAATGCCTAAAGCAGTTTGCCGAGGCAACTCTGATTGCTCCCGAAGTTGAGGAACGCTTCTATAGAGATATTTTATCAAATCCTCGGTATCGCCAGATGACTATCAGGCGCTTAACAGACACTATTATTGCGAGTTGGCATGACCGTGTTGTGGCGGACTATACTGAAGATACGCCTACTTCGGAAGAGATGGGCGTCTATGCTACACAGTATGAAGATGGTAAAAATACGGATCATATTTATGGCACAACTCTAATGGCGGCCCTTCAACTTCCCAAATGCCTCATTCTAATCCACCAGGGAGACGGCCGCTGCGATGTGTTTTACAAAGATGGTAGTGTTGATCAGCCAATACCGTGGGATGAGCGTTGCCAAGACACAGCGACAACGAGCCTTTGCGATGAAGATGCTGCTGAGAGCATTAGGAGCTGTGTCATAGACTTAGAACAGAAACCTGTCATCGCCTGTTTCCTTGGCTGCGATGGCGTAGAAGATGCCTATAGAGACACCTATGAAGGGCTTGGCGAAAGCCACTGCTTGATGGGTGGAGTTCACACCTTTTATAAATCCCTGATCTGCCAACTCGTAAGCAAGGGACCAGATGAATTTGCTAATTATCTCAAAGAGTTCTTGCCTGAATTCAGTTCAAATGGGATATTCAGCCGGTCGGGAAGCGGTGATGATGTTTCTGTTGCAGGAATTGTCGACCTTGATGCAATCAGCACTTTTGCTGGCCGTTTCGAACATGATATTAAACTCTATGATCTTGAGGAGTCTCTATTCTGGAAAGAAGACGAGCTCCGCGGAAAAACAAGAAAGCATGGTATTCTGAAAAAACGTGCCGAAGATGCCCTTCAAGAGCTTGAGAAGGAAAAAGAAAAAGCCAAAGTACTTGAACAGTCTTTGAACCAGATCCGGTCGCAGAGGAGCGAACTGGCGAAGCAGGCTGAAACCGCTAAAGTTGAGCTCGAAGAGTATCAGAAAGAATCAGAGTCTGCGAGTGAACAGTTCGATGGTCGTTTCACCCGGTTCTCGACTGCTGTCCAAAGGTTTTTTGATGAAATATCTTATGGGTATTCTCAAAAAGAGACCGCATATCGAAATATGCTGGAACAGTTAGTCAAGAATGACCAGCAGATCGGGCAGTTGGAAGACGAACATAGAAAGCTCGACTCAACAATCGAGGCACTGACTGAAAAATATGCTTTGGCAAGTTCAACTTTTGCTGAGTACGACGAAAGATATCAGAAGATTGCTGATGAAAAGACAGCAATTGAAGAAAAAATCGCTAATCTTGATAATGGTAACTCGTAAATGACGTCGTCCTATCGTCTTAATGATACATTACTGAATATGATAAGGGCATGGATGGATGCACTCGATGATCACTACGCTGAATGTCACGCAAAACGGCTACGTCAAATAGCAAATAAAGCTATTCAGACAAAGACGCTTGAAAAGGACGAAATCTATGAACTTCTGAAATTGCTTCCACTGATAGTTCCCGAGCGTGACCATGATGAGCAAAAAATAGAGTCAACAGAATCGGAAGAATGGAATTCTCCAAGTGACGAGAAAGCCGCCAAGTATCAAGAAAAAATAAGAACTTTGCGAGTGGCATTATCGAATCAGTTGTTTCTTCAGAATGCGGTATATCAAAAAGACCTTTTAGCAAGGAACCAGCCTAAAAGTATTGCTTATGACAACCCAAGTGAGCAGAGCAATCAAATTCAATGAATAGGGGATTATTATGGCAGCTTCAAACGATGAGAAACGCGCTGCATTTATGCAGCGAATCAAGGTGGACTCAAGCCAACTGAAGAGTTCTAAACAAAACCAGTTTTCATCCAACAATAAGAGCAACAGCAGCTCTAATAGCAATAAAGGCGAAGCACCCGCAAGAGGTCGGGCCATGGGCGGCGGCAGAGGAAACGAGAGATAATCTGGGAGGCAAGAACAATGGGAACTCTGCTGACTATCGTATACACCTGTTGGGCAGTGTATTCAGGGTACATGTTTTTGTCCGGCCGTTCAGAATGGCTTGATAGGCGCGCCCCGCTGAATATCGCGGCGAAGATCGTCTTGAGCCTTGTCGTTGGATATGTAATTGGGGCATTCTATTTCGTCTATCTGGTACTTAGAATGCTCGGACTGTTCTCAAGAATGTAGCTGATACTTGGACTAAGCACATATCGGGAACAGGACGCCTAAGTGTCTTGTTCCCGATATTTTGTTATTGATAAGGAGCGTCAGAAATGTCTGTTGGGAAGAATGTTATCCAGGGGACTGCTGTATCAAAAAACGGTCTGCCAGGCCCTCAAGCCAATCCTGCCCTTGTTTTAAAAGGGGAGTTTAATGGGAGAGCGGCTTCTTTTGCATTAAGCGAGGATGTAATCAGCAAGCATATGATGCTTGTTGGAGGCACTGGCTGCGGGAAGAGCACGCTCTTTTATCATATCATCAATCAGCTGAAGCGAAAAATGACCGATGATGACGTCATGATCGTGTTCGATAGCAAGGGTGACTTCTATTCGAAGTTTAACACTGCAAAAGACTGCGTAATAGGAAATTCACCGCAATATATTCAGCAATCGGAACGGTGGAATATCTTTAAGGAAATACTTGCAGATGGCTGGGACGAACGTCAGGTAATGATGAATGCTACAGAAATCTGCAAAGCACTATTTGACGACAGAACAAAGAATAATACCAGCAACCCATTTTTTCCCAATGCGGCGAGAGACTTGCTATCAGCAATCCTTGTTTCAACAATTAGGATAGGCAAAGGAGAAAAACAGTTTATCAGCGAGAACTTTTATAATAATAGGATAAAAGAGTTCCTGGATTCGTCCTCTGGTCAGGACCTCTGCGATTACTTGGACGGATTTGGGGACATGCGCTCGGTTATGAGCTATATAGAGGGGGATAACGCTCAGTCTCAAGGTGTTCTTGCCGAAATGTTCTCCGTGGTGAGAGACGTGTTTATGGGCGTCTTTTGCGAAAAAGGCACTTTCTCAATTCGTAACTTTGTCAGAAAAAAAGGCGGCCGCACTTTATTTATAGAATACGATCTCGCAATTGGCAGCGTTTTGGCGCCTGTGTATAAGTTGCTGTTTGATCTAGCGCTCAAAGAGGCTTTGGGTCGGACAAAGTCTCAGGGCAATGTGTACCTAATTTGTGATGAATTCAAACTTTTACCAAACCTTCAGCATATCGATGATGGCGTCAATTTTGGACGGAGCTTGGGTGTTAAAGTGTTCGCTGGCTTGCAAAGCATCGAGCAGCTTTTTGAAATCTACGGGCAGAGTCGAGGGAGAAATCTTGCTGCCGGCTTTTCCTCTATTGTCGCTTTTCGTGCCAATGATGTGACGACAAGAAAATATATTTCAGAGCTTCATGGACAGAATATGGTCTTGGAGCAATATCGTATGCTTAATAATTCTATCGTTGAAGAGAAAAGAATTGGCTCTACGGTGGAGGATTGGGATCTTAACAGCCTAAAAGTTGGCGAGGCTATAGTCGGCTTGCCTTTTGCGCCGCCATTTCGCTTCTATTTCGAAAACTATAAAGGCTGAGATTGAACCATAGGAGAGGTGAAGCGTAAATGAAGCAATTAAAATGTGAGTCTTGCTCTGAAATGTGGATTGTCTCGGATGATTGTATAGATAGGCAGAAGGTATGCCCGTTTTGTGCGTCTTCTATTCGCGAAGAAGTCTCATTTTCAGAAATAGATTCATTAGATAAAGCGATCTATGCAGCAGTATCTCGCTTTGGTCTGGATGCGCTTAAAAACCCACGACAAATGGTTGGCTTCATGATGGATATCGCTCCGCAACTAAAAAAGGAAATTAAAATCTTCTCTAAAGCAGTGTCAGAAGAATACGCCGGGAAAATCGGTGAGGTGTTTGATAAACCTGTATCCGAAATTGGTCCAGTAATCGGCAAAATCAAAGGCCTGTTGATTGATGAGGAAGGCATGTCTGAAAGTTGGGCAGAGATGATCTGCACAAATATTCAAGCTGCTGCGCAATACTCAAGGGGCATTGGGACAACGAAAATCGCGCATGTGCTTATTTCAGATTATCAAATGAAAGCTGGAACTTTGCCTCCTTCACAAATCAAAAATGCTACGCTGCTCAAGAAAGAGAAACATACCCAACAGGCGGATGAGTCAAAGCAGCTGATGAAAACAGAAAAAGTGCCGGAACTGAGTAAAACCGATGCCTATTTGCTTGAACGGGTGCGGTGCCATAACACGCCTATAGTGGAAGAGCTTCTGAAAAAAGGTGCAAATCCAAACTGCGTTCAGGTAATGAAGAGTGGAGAAAAACAGTTTCCGTTACTAATTGCTGTTCGTCAAGGAGACGTGGATACGGCTGAGGCCTTGATTCGGCGTGGAGCAAACGTCAATGCTTCAGGGGAAATGAATGGAGCTAAGTACCCTTTACTAATGGAAGCACTAAAAACATGGTGGCGATCTGAGGAAGTTACTGAATTGCTATTGAAAAATGGTGCAAACCCTTCAGCACGCTTCAGAGCTATACCGAATGCTGATAACAAGCTTCACGCAACTTATTATGACGTACCAGTACTCGATGCAGCAATTTGCTCCGGGAAAACTGAAATCGTAGAGATGTTGCTTGAAAGTGGCGCAGATATGTCTGAGTCTATTCGAGCGTATAATGATGGAACTTTAATAAGAGAAATTCATCTCTCGGAAAGAGATTATTCAAAGTATATTAAAACTCCTAATCTCGAAAAAATACTGCGGAAAAACTATTGGAAGGGTCCCAGCATTTTGAGCGGGCAAGATTTTGAATATAAGATTTGAGTGATTAGTAAAAAGGGGAACGACTTTATGGAAGCTGCTGTACTATTGGCAAAGTGTCAAAGAACGAAAAAAATCTACGGGATCAGAACCCAAAGGATGTCTGACGGAGATTGGTGGAGGACATGGGCGTTTCCAGTTGATGAGTCCAGAGCACACAAGGAAGGTTACGATGCGACGAGGGTCCAAGGGAACCTCTATTGCACCGAGGAATATCCTGGATGTCCGTATTGCAGAACCAAGGGGTTTGTCTTATGCAACCGCTGCAAGAAGATTTCCTGTTGGAATGGAGAAAACCAATTGACATGCCCTTGGTGCGAGAACGATATGAACAATATCGTGTCTGCGACTGAAAAGTTTGATTTGTCGGGTGGGGACATCTAACCTGTTATTATCCCGATATTCTATTTGAGGAGAAACATAAAATGAGGATAGCTTATTGTGCTTCATGCCATTCGTATATGGTCGACATGAAATTGGGCGTTGAAGATCCTGCTATATGCGCTTCTTGCTCTGAGCCTATCAGTAGAAACAATGTTTTCCCCTGTGATTCTTTGGGAAAAACAATTTTTGCTGCTATAAAAGTAGGCGGGACTGTAACACTTAATGATCCTAAATGCTTGATATCTATAATGTCGGATGTCGCCCCTTCGTTGAGCCGTGATATTCGGGTGTTCTCTAAGACTCTAGAATCGCCGAGCTCTGATCTTCTGATTCAGGCCCTTAATTCCAAGGATAGCGAAGTGGATTCGCTGACATGCAAGATCAAAGCACTCCTTGTTGGTGAGGAGGGCTTGTCAGAATCATGGGCTGAGAAGATAAGTGTCAGCATTGTTGTTGCAAATTTATATCTAAATAACATCGCTCCAGAAATAATCGAAGAAAGGGCATCAAAGGTGGTAGATGCGGAGGACGCGCAGAAAAGGGATAGCGCCGGATATATAAGTGGCTATGAGAAACTGGATGAGAAAGAATGGGCGATGCAGAACCCATTGATGGGTGTTGATATAATACGGAAAGGAACCTCCCAAAAATCTAATGAAGGTATTGAAGAATATTTACATTCGCAAACAATGACACAAGCAGATAATTCCGTTCATTTGGGAATCCTCGCTGTTAGTTCTGGAGATCTAGACAGAGGTACTAAATATTTTGAAGACGCTTTAAAGATAAATCCAAATCATGTGGGAGCATATCTCGGCCTAGTATGGAGCCTCCCTTACGAGAAGAGGAAACCGTATTTTGAGCGGTTGTCGGCTTTTCCCTTAGAAAGAATAAAGTCTTTCATTAGCAACAATAAAGAAATGCTTTCAAGTGATAAAGTTTCCCTCCTTGAAAGTGTTTTACAAAATTCCGGATCCTCTGGATCTGTTGGACTAGTAAAAGTCCTGCTGGAATCTGGTGCAAATGCGGTTGATACTTACGCGCTTTATTATGCAGTTATTTCCCAATATAGTAAAGAACTTGTTCCGTTGTTATTGAAGTATGGGGCAAACCCCAATGGTGAATATCAGCTTCGTTTTGCTGATGATATTGTTGAAACACATATCGCATTAGCTGACGTGATCTGGAATACTGGAGATACAGAACTTGCGAAGTTGCTCATTATACATCGCGCAAATGTAAACTATGTCGTGAAAAGCACTGAGGCTCGCGATTATTCTGGGAACGGGAAAAAGTGTAATTGGTCGCTATTAGATATGGCTGTCAGAAAAAACAACGAATCAATGGTACAACTATTATTGCAAAATGGTGCGGATGCCAATAGCGGGAGATGGACATATCGAAAATATTGGATGACTCAGGTAAGCTCTTGGGGCAGGGAGGAAGTCTTTTATTGCGCTTTATCTGAAGCAATTTGGAATGCCAAAAACATTGGTATTGTAAAATTATTACTCGAAAGTGGAGCTAATCCTAACTACCAGTACAGAGATATCCACCAAAACAACATGTCTATGTATAGTAGTTTCCTTACAGACGAATGCTCTGGACTCTATGACGTCATCTGTTTTTCTGACAGTGTTGAGATTCTGAAATTAATGCTTCGCTATGAAGCTGATCCAAACATAAAGTATCGCTGCACATGGACAGATTGGGATTTGAATGATCATGTGGAAGAAGCCACAATGATAGAGTTGGCAAGAAGTAAAAACAAAGATGAAATGGTTCGTACTTTGGAAGAGTATTTCGAGCAGGAAGACCTAAAAGCCAAAGCGATTGCCCAAAAACAACAATTGATAGAGAAAAAAGCGTTGCTTGAAAAGAAACTATCTGAGAAGGCAAACGAAAAACCAGAAGAAAAAGAATTCATTACTAACAACATAAAAGAAATTGAAACAGCAATTCAAGAATTAGAAAGTACTGGATATAGCGATGTTGCAACAAGAATAATTGAGACACATGAAAAAAAGAAATCAGCAACAAGAAAAACAGTGATTGCCGTAATACTAACTATACTGCTAACTGCTGCTGCTATGTTAACCTATAATATAATCAGTAACAGAAATGCAATGGCAGAAACTGTTAAAATGTCTCTTGTTGGCAAAACCATGTCCTGTACCTACAGAGAGTCTAAAGCGTTTGGCTTTTCTCATACCAATTATTATTATAAATTTGTTTTCAAGAATAATGGTACTCTCGACTACTATTATTCATATGGGAGAGACGAAGAACCAGACTATAAAGGAACATATCAGTATTCAATACGGTATAAAAGCAATACAACATACATTATTTCTGTTCATGGAGAACAATTTGTCCTTACCGTAGGCGACAATAACAATCCTAAGTCTATTTCCTATTGTGATCAGTAGATTTGCATTAGACTGCCAACCATATAGTGATAACTGGAGAACTTCTACATGGGATACTTGCAGTATCGTACATGGTTGAATGATACTTTTTTGTCGACAGCTTTTAACAGTAATCAGAAATCTATGATTCCGCCAGTTAACGTTGATGGTAGTAGTACAGACGCCAACAACGAGGGATCGCTAGATCGAGTTTTTCTCTTAAGCGTAGCCGAAATGAGGCAATACTTTTGGAAAAAAACCGAGATAAGATGTAGACCTACTGCATATGCGGAAGCAGCAGGTGCCACCATTGGTTGGCGAATTGGAATGTACAGTAAAGATTGTGTTTATTGTGATTACTGGATTCGGAGCGCAGGAAATAGTAGTACGGCAAAAACCGCAATCGATTATCAAGGAACCTATAGCATTAAATCAGTCAGTAATGAGAATACAGGTGTTAGACCTGTTATGTGGATCACATTTGGAGAATGAATGATTAAAATGTTTTCATATACGGGAGCAGATTGAATGAAAATAGTGTATTGTAAAACCTGCTGTAAATATGTTTTAGATAGACGCAAGGAACTTGCAACGACAGTTGAGTGCCCGTCTTGCTCCACACTAATATCAGATGGCGTCAACAGCTACGATTGCGATTCATTGGGCAGAACCATATATGCTGCTGCGGCTGTGGGCGGTTCAATGAATTCGGTCGAGCCCAAACGGCTCGTCGCTTTGATGGCGGATATTTCGCCCACATTGAACCGAGAAACAAGAATGTTCTCAAAGGTGTTTGATGCTTCGTGTGCAGGGCTAGCAATGCAGATGCTCCAAGATGACAGCATCGAGGCTGAGTCTGCAGCGAAGCGTATCAAAGCAATTCTCGTTAATGAAGAAGGTTTGTCAGAGATATGGGCGGATTCTATCAGCAGCAGTCTTCATATAGCGGCTCTTTATTTGCGCAACGCGCCTTTGCCTGAAATCGAAGAACTTGAACAGGAGTTAAGTACATCGATATCCCAGAGCGGCCACAAAATAGAGCAAGTGAAGGCTAAGTCTGATGAGAGTAGCGGAGAAGCTAATAGAAAACTCTATCAAGGGTATGAAAACTCTGGCGAATCATCAAAGGGGGCAAATATCTCTGCACTTCTTGATCGTGGTTTTATGGCATTGGAGGATGAAGAGTGGGGCCGAGCGATCAACTTCTTTGACCAAGTGCTGAACTCGGATTCAAGAAATGCGGATGCATACCTTGGTCTGACCATGGAGGAGGGCAGATGCCGCACTAAGAATGAGCTTGTACAAGCCTATACGTTGCCAGGCTCCCAGCTTCGTAGAAGCAAGTATTTTGCAAAGTTCAAGCAGTTTGGTAACTCAGATGTTCAGAAATGGATCCAGACGTTGGAGGAAGAGGCTGAGAGAAGAAAAATCGAGAAAGAAAAAGCGGATAACCAAGCTCGGATTGCTAAGCAAGAAGCAGAAGATCGAGCTCGTAAAGAACGCGTGGAGCGAGAGGCTGCTATTAAAAAACAACTGCCAGCAATTCGTATGAAAATGGAAGCGACAGCGCATATGCTGTCGGCCCACAATCACACGGTAGCTTTAACAGAAGACGGGAAAACTCTTGCAACTGGATATAACAACCGAGGGCAGTGCAAAACAGAATATTGGGAAGAAATTATATCCGTATCTGCAGGCTATGAACACACAATCGGGGCAAAGAGAAACGGCTCTGTTTCATCAATGGGCAGCCAGTTTCACAGCTTACCGGATGTCTACAACTGGCGAGATATTGTTTCGGTTTCAGCTGGTGCAAAACATTCTGTTGGCCTTCGATCTAACGGCACGGTTGTTGCAATAGGGGAAAACGAGGAAGGCCAGTGCAACGTGAGGTCCTGGAGTGGTATTGTCGCTATTTCAGCCGGAAATCTTCACACTGTAGGCTTGACTTCTCGGGGCACAGTTGTTGCTGTCGGGTTCAACAAAGACGGACAGTGCAATGTGGGAGGCTGGAGAAATATTGTGGCAATCAGCGCTGGCAGCAATATTACTGTAGGGCTAAAAGCAGATGATACAGCTGTCGCCGTAGGAGATAACTATTGCGAAGCGAGCTATGTTTCTGGTTGGAGAAACATAGTCGCAATTTCTGCAGGAGTTCAGCACGTAGTCGGAATCAAATATGATGGAACTGTGGTGGCGACGGGCAGAAATGATCGTGGACAGTGCAATATCTCAAATTGGAGAGATATTGTTGCAATTGCAGCGGGCTTTTGCTATACGGTTGGGCTTACTCGTTCCGGCAAACTGGTTGGGACAGGAGATAACAGCTATGGTCAACTTAATGTTGCTGGCTGGCGCCTGTTTAATGATTATGATTCTCTTGTTCAGACCTATGAGGTGAATTACAGAGAGAAACTTAAACGGAAAGCTAATAATTTGCAGCAACAGAGGGATGCACTGGTAAAAGAGAGTGAGGATCTTAAAGTTAAACAGTCTTCTCTAAGAGGATTATTTGCAAATCACCGTCATTTGACAATCGAGGCGCGCTTAGCTGAAATCAGGCGGCAACTTGAACAGATCGAACCTCAGTTACAGACGGAGCTTGCTTATGTAAAAAAGCAAGAGCTTTTGTTGGGCTTCGTAGATGAAGAAGAGCTGCAAAAAATAAATGGCGATAACTCATCGAACAACCAAGCAGACAACCGAGAAGGGGCAGTCGCCATTCAGAAAACAATCAAAGCTGTAATACATGATGACCCAAGTATTCTGACTGCTGTTCGGAGATGCGATTGTAAGAGGGTGCAGCAACTATTAGAGGAAGGTGCAAACCCTAATTATAGCGAGAAAAACACCGATGGCGAAATTATTTTCCCGCTACTGTTGGCGGTCAGAAACAAGGATACTGCAACAGCTAGAGTATTAATTCAGTATGGGGCAGATGTAAATGCCAAGGTAGATAAAAAAGGTGTCCGTTACCCTCTCCTATTTGAGTGCATTCGGACGAATAAACTCGAAATTGTCGACTTGTTCCTGAAAAATGGCTCAGATGTTAGCAATACGTACTGCTTATACGAGGCGATAGTAAGTGCGAGGAATTCGGACATTGTGCGGGAATTACTAGAGTACGGTGCAAGCCCATATTACAGTAATGATCAAGGAAGAAGTCTTGCGGATGCCAATAGGTATGCACCGAAGGCAGTTCCCATCTTAAAACAATTTATGATTCCGTAGAATTACGTGCTGAAATCGTTTTTTGGGATAGTTGTTTCGTCTTTATCCATGTAGAGGATATCACGAATTGGCGGTGATCGAGATTGCGGTACCAGTTCTTTGCGTTCGTAAGATTCTGTATACGGCTGGAGAAATAGTAGGTGAGAGATGCTTAGAGATGTTGACTTGAAATCCATGAAGGAAATGAGCCTGGAGGAAAGTCTGAGACTCCTGTATGAGAATATGGGGGAAAAAGATTTCGCAAATGGCCAAAGGCTTATTGCGGTCATCATGGATATTCCAGTTGGAGAAGTGAGCACAAAAAAACGATTGAAATACGCGATCGGCGCCAATGTCCATTCGATCATTATGAGGGAACCGAAGGGACAGATGATGCAGGAGCGGCTGAATCACATCACACGGATTGTGATAGAGCAGACGGGGATGAGCAAGGATGCAGCACAAGAGATGATCTCCTTGCTGGCCTACGCCACCGGCAGAATGGAAGCGTTCCCAAGGCCGACTGAGGAGCGGACGTTTTTCGCATCCCTGCATCCGGTGAAGATTGCAGGAAAATACGGATATGCCGACCAAACTAACGCGGTCGTCATTGAGGCCAAATACGACCAGGCAAAGCCTTTTTGCTGCGACAGGGCAAAGGTATGCAGACGTGGTCGCTTCGGATATATCGATCGTTCTGGCGAGGAAATCATAGCGTTGAACTATGAAAAAGCGTATGACTTCAGTGACGGACGGGCGGAAGTCGTCCTAAATGGCAAACAAATGATAATTGACCAGGATGGAAATCCAGTCGTAGAGGAGTGAAAACGTGGCTGAATACAGTGCAGAACAAATGGAGCAGCGCTCAAAGGCGTTTTTGGGCGATGTCGTAAAGAATTATAAAATATTTATTGACACCTGTAGCCTGCTTTCTGAGCATGCGGACAAGTTCTGGGAACACATTCTTCCAATGCTGAAGGAGTGTCAGGCCAATGTTGTGGTACCTTTTCGTGTGTACCAGGAAGTCGAGAAATATGCAAAGGATGCGGATCTGTGCAAGAAGAATGCACCGGATGATCCGGAGTTGAACCGTCGAGCGCGAATAGCAAAAGATATCGTGGTGTCTTTGCAGTCAGCCGGTCTGGTCAGAGTCATGGGCGATGAGTCTGACAACTTTGCGGACAATGTTTTCCTGACAGTATTTACACAGTACCGAATGAAGTACAACCTTCTTCTTATAACTCAGGACAAGAACCTTGCTACAGATATCATGCGAATCTCTGAAAGCAAGGCCGTAACAACCAAGACGAAGATTCAGGTACGACGAATAAATAAGTATGGATATCTAAGTTTCCTCGAAATCCCTAGGAGCCCTTCTGAAAGTAGAATGGGAAAAAAGGAAAGCGTAGCATCCCGGCCTTCACCAAAGAGAGTGGCGTCCGATGAGGACAGTGGCCCCATTCCAGAAGATGAGATGTTTGCCCACTCAGAAGAGCTCTGTGTTGTCAAAGGCTCGATAACTGTTACACACTATCCGGAGGAGGGCGATGTTGTTGCAGCGGAACGCGGTGGCAACAGCAAGAATATAAAAATTGTCAAAAAAGTTAGTGCGGGCGGGGAAGGCATCATCTATACAACTGACATCCCGAACGTAGTTGCTAAAATCTATAAACCCGGCAAGGCAGATAGGGCAAAATATGAGAAACTCAAGCTAATGATGTCTAAAAACATCAACTGCAAAGGAGTCTGTTTCCCAATCGCTCTGCTGTATAACAGCAGCAATGAGTTTGTAGGTTTCCTGATGCAGAAGGCAGAGGGAAAAGAGTTGCAGAGGTGCCTTTTCGTTCCGCAACTGCTGAAGAAATATTTTCCAAATTGGAAAAAGAAAGACACGGTTCAGCTCTGCCTCACAATCCTGGAAAAACTCAAGTATCTGCATGACAGAAATATCATCCTGGGAGATATTAACCCCAATAATATCCTTATAGTCTCACCGACAGAAGTCTATTTTGTAGATGCGGACAGCTATCAGATTGAAGGATTTCCGTGCCCGGTTGGTACAATCAACTATACAGCGCCGGAGATTCAGAAAAAGAGATTTGATTCTTTCCTGCGAACTCTCGGGAATGAGAAATTCGCAGTCGCAACACTGCTGTTCATGATTATGCTACCTGGCAAGCCGCCCTATTCGCTTCAGGGTGGTGAGAACCAAGTCGAAAACATCATAAACGGAGATTTCGCCTATGCTTCCGGCGAGAGAACCACCGGAAAGGCGCCTGAGGGCGTTTGGCGGTATATCTGGAGTCATCTCCCTCGCTACTTGAAAGACGACTTCTACGAGACATTCCGCAAAGGCGGTATGCAGAGCACAGAGAGTACAAGATTCTCTGATGAAGACTGGATCAGAAAGTTCGAGCATTATGCGGAGTTACTTGCGGACGAAAACGGCCGCTTCCTCACAAATGACAGTATGTCCGCAGAGCTGTTCCCGAGCCGCCTGAAAAGAGACGCCAATACTACCTATATAAAGTGTCGTCTGTGCGGCAGAGATGTAGATGAGGAGCGCACAGAGCAAGGATATTGCCGCGAGTGCCTGCGGAAAGGTGAGAGTTATTCCTGTGCCAGGTGTGGTGATGAGATCGTCTACACCAATTACCAGAAGCTAATCCGTCATTCTCGGAGATATGATGTCTGTAAGCGCTGCAATGATAAGTTGAACTCTATTTACAGGCAGTATCGATGCGGAAACCCGAGATGCCGCAATACCATAGAGATCACTTATCGGTATAAAGAAAATTTGGAAAGCAAGGGCAAGCGTTTGCCGACATACTGCAAGGATTGCAGGGACGCCGTCTACACCAGGAACAGATGCTCCAACTGTGGACGTACCTTTGACATTACCTTCGGTGAAAAAGAATACTTCGATGCTAAGGGTTTTGACCTTCCGAAGAAGTGCCAAAGCTGCCGCGGGGTGAGACAGCCTACATACAACAGTAGTTACAATTACACATCCAGAACCCCGACACCGGTGCCAATGCCGACGCCGCAGCCTGCGCCAAAGCCCACTCCGAAACCCACTCCGGAACCGAAAAAGTCATCCTTCTGCTTTATTACCACGGCGGTTTGCGCTTATCTGGGGAAGCCGGATGATTGCTATGAGCTGACGATCCTCCGTAAGTTCAGAGATGGATGGCTCGCACAGCAGAACAATGGACTGGATTTAATCCAGGAATATTATTCCATCGCGCCGCAGATCGTGGATGCGATCAATGCTTCCGAGAGAAAGGATCAGACATATACCCACCTCTGGAAAGACTATATCAAACCGTGCATCACGCTGATCGAATTGTCCGCATATGAGACCTGCAAGGATCTCTATATGACAATGGTTCGTGAGCTGAAAGAATCCTTCGTCAGTTAATAAGTTTACAGAAAGGGGAAAGTAAATTGGATAATCTTCTTAATTTAAGCGATCTTGAGAATAATCCCACTCCTCGCGTACCGGTATGCCTTTGCCTAGATACCAGTGGCTCGATGGGTCGAATCATCCGTGGTGAGACTCAAAGTACCGGCAGAACAATTTATAAAGACGGTCAGATGTGGAACATCGTGACCGGTGGCGTTATGGCCATTGATGACTTAAATGAAGGGATCAATGAGTTCTTCGACGCGATCCGTTCCGACGAAGTAGCAGTGTATTCCGCTGAGATCTGTGTGATCACCTTCGGGGGCAAGAGAGCGGAGATCATCTCTCGGTTTGCTACGGTCGATCAGATGGATACGAAGTTCTCTCTGGTCGCGGATGGGGATACCTATATGGGGGAAGCGATCAACCTCGCTCTCGACTGCCTTGAGAAGCGGAAACAGGCATACAAAGATAAGGGCATCGACTATTTCCAGCCATGGCTCGTTGTGATGACCGACGGCACCCCGAATGGATCGCCGAGCGAACTGGATACTGCAATCTCGCGTGTCAGGCAGATGGTCAATGACCGAAAGCTAACCATATTCCCGCTCGGCGTTGGACCTGAAGCTGACATGTCTGTTCTGGCAAAGCTGTCTCCGAGACGCTCACCGCTGAAGATCAAAGAAACAAAATACAAGGAGTTCTTTGAGTGGCTGAGCCAGAGCGTGGTGACCACGTCTCAGTCCATGCCCGGCGAGACTCAGACTTTGGATGTTGAAGGCATTAAGGGCTGGAGTGAGCTGTAACCTGTCGAGGAATTGAATATGTGGAAGTATTCCAGTTGTGCCGTCCAGGGGAAAGGTCACATCCGCAGTCAGACACCATGCCAAGATAAAACCCTGACGGTTTTCCGAAATGGTGTGTATGTGATTAGCCTGTCTGATGGCGCAGGCTCTGCAAAACTCTCGCATTTTGGAGCAGAGTGTGTCGTTAACAGCATCGCGGATTTGCTCACATCTCGTTTCGATGAGCTTTTTGAAGAGCCTGACGGGCGTGTCGTTAAAGTTACGATTATGACCTGGCTTCTTAACAGTATTCAAGGAGAGGCTGAATCCCGCGCTTGTAACAAGAAGGACTTGGCATCAACTCTACTCGCTGTAGCGGTAAAGGAAGAGCGATTCATCGTTGCCCATATCGGCGATGGTGTTGTTGGGTACCTGGATGGACCGCAATTAAAAGTGGCCTCTGCTCCGTCAAATGGAGAACACGCAAATGAAACATACTTCGTGACATCTGCGGATGCCATCAGTAAGATGAAATTGTTTAAGGGTTCCATTCGGGATAAGGCCGGTTTTGTCGTGATGTCCGACGGTACAGAACAAAGTATGTATAACAAACGGACTTCGACGCTCAGTAGCGCAATCATAAAACTAATGCAGCGTAATGTGCTATTAGATGAGAAATCAATGAATTCTCAGTTGGAGCAAACCTTCCGAGATATCATCTCTACAAAAACGCACGATGACTGCAGCATTGCAATTTTGGCGCGGGAAAGCCCGGTGCTACGACCTTTGAAGCTGCTATCAGAGACAGAGAAGGCCGAACTGTATAAGATCAGTCCGAAAGAGAAGAATCGGACAAAACGAATCAAACGGTATGATAGCCTAGTCAAGATCCTAAAAACTCCACAATCCTGCGCTGCTGTTTCAAAGAAGATCCATCTGAAGTATCAATATACAAAGCGGCACCTTCAGCATCTTTGCCTGATCGGCTTGGCCGTTTCGGAAAATGGCATCTATCATGTGGTTTGTTGATATTGAGAATGACGGGACAGGAAGAGGCTCATGACGAAACAAACATATTGGATAAAGCAAAATGTCCAGCGGAGCCATTCCGCATCGCAAGCGAGTCGCTATGGCGAAAAGGGGTTAACCGATGAGCGGGTCAAGCTTAATTCTAAAAACTTTGATAAGCTGATGGCTCAGCGTGGCCTCTCCAAAGAACAGCGAGCCTCCCTGAAGGCGTCGATGCAGAAAGGAAGTCCGGTTCAGATTCGACACGCAAAAGCAGGTGAAACTTTTAAAACAACGCACGGGTCGGAAAACAGCTCAGGAGTATTCGTCTCAAAAGAGTCTTTAGGGAATACACCACAGGAACGAATCGACAAAGGTGCACTCCCACACTCTAATGCAGCTACATATGAGACAAAAGTTGAACTTGTCAAAGATCAGAATTTGGTTTACGGAAAAATCGCCCCACAGCCGAAATTCTCTAAGATGGATCCCAAGCAAGCCCCACGAAGAGGAGGAGCAGAGCAGGTCATAACTGACGGAGGATACAGGAGTGGGGCTATCGTAAACCATGACCCAAAGTATCCAGTTCCCGCAAAGACCGCTTTCCTTCAACAGGCAAGCCGGCATAAGGAAAGTCCATCAGTTAAAAGTGCAGCGACAGCCAATTCAAATAACGCACCAAAGGGAAAAGCTTCAGGCCAGGCCAAAGGAAATGGTCATACCAGATGACCAAGATTAAAGCATAATGAGAATTCGGCCCCAAAAACACAAAAAGCACGCTTTGGACTCAGGAGCTTTATGAACTTATCAAGACGCTTATTGATAAAGGCGCTAGCCTAAATAGGAGTGTTAATCGTAAATATGAAAACGGAATGCTGATACGGCTTGCACGGTGATAGATACAACAGGGAATGTGTTCACTCTCATTAAGGTATGGGACAATATGAACAGAAAACTAACAGATAATAAACCATCAAAATCAAGAATCATATTTCTCTTGCAATATCTGTATGAAAACACAGATGATAACCACGCTGTTAGTACTAGTGAATTGATAAAGATCCTCGCAGAAAATGGTTTCTCGGCCAACCGCAAGACGGTTCGGGATGATGTGGAGATGCTCTGTGATGCGGGCTATGAGATTATCGTTGACAAGGACGGAAAGTCGAATTCCTTCCATTTCGGGAGCAGAACCTTTGAGTTGCCAGAACTGAAAATGCTGGTGGATGCTGTATCTTCTTCCCACTTTATCAGCGCGGAAAAATCCGACGTGCTTATCCAGAAACTCACTTCCCTTACAAGCAAGTATGAAGCTCAGGAGCTGACGGCGAAGATATTTACGGCAGACCGCATTAAGGCAGATAATAACAAAATCTTTCTGATCACCGACATTGTAAGCCAAGCCATCGATCTGGAGAAAAAGATATCTTTCCAGTATTATGACTATCTTCCCACAAAGGAAAAGGTATTCCGGAACAGCGGAGAGGTTTACATAATCAGTCCTTATGCTTTAATCTGGAGTGATGACCGGTACTATATGATCGGGTATTCGGAGAAACGGAGCACTCTGATTCCCTTTCGTGTGGATCGAATGGCGGTTCCCTATATTACAGAAGAAACAGCTGTGAAGAACGCCGCGTTCAATCCTGCGGACTTCACAAACAAGGTGGTACAGATGTATTCCTCCGGTGTCGAGGAAACCGTAATCCTGCGCTGTAAGAATGAGATGATGCGGAGCGTGATCGACAAGTTCGGAGAAAATATTCGAACAGAGATCATAGATGATAAGACGTTTACCGCAGCCGTGCAGGTGCAGCCGAGTAACACCTTCTTCGCGTGGGTATTTACCTTCGCCGGGGATATTGAAATCATGGAGCCGAAAGCGGTGAGAGAGGAATACCTGGAGAGGGCGAGAAAAGCTGCCAGGATAGAACAGGAAAGCTGAATTTGTCAAGAGTGAATTTCGGAAAAGCGCCAACGTGGTCAGAATTTTGACCGCATTGGCGCTTTTGTAATTTTCTTTGTTGATTTCTGTAATCAATATGTTATAATTCCGATCGTGAACAGAGCGTTCATAAAAGGAGGCAAGCATGAGAACGAAGAATCCAGAGCTGATGGAAAACATACGGAGCTTTGTCAATCAGTACTGCCTTGAAACCTCACGGACACCTTCGGTCGCTGAGATTGCAAATGCGCTCGGCATCAGCAAAGGCTGCGCGCAAAACTATCTGAAAGAGATGGATGAGAGGCAAATGATCTCCTACCGGGACGGAGAGATGAGCACCCGCGTTTTCAGCAAATGCCGAACCGATCAGGTTGCTGTACCCATCGCCGGTGTGATTCCCTGCGGAACGCCGGAGGAACAGGTCGGTGATGTGGAGGAATATGTCTTTATGCCGCGTGCGTTGCTTGGGCTTGGAGAGTTCTTCATTCTCCGTGCCAGCGGTGATTCGATGGTTGACGCCGGGATCGACAGTGGAGATCTGGTCGTAGTCCGAAGACAGATTGAAGCTTCTCCCGGTCAGATCGTGGCGGCGTTGGTGGATGGCGGCAGCACACTGAAGCGGCTGGATTTCGACAGCGAGGCGGAACGGTATATCCTGCTACCAGAAAACCGGGAGCGAAACTATCCCCCGATTGTGGGCAGCGATATCAGCGTACAGGGAGTAGCGACTCAAATCATCAAGAGCATTTAATAGGATCACTTAGGAGAAGAGCAAATAGAGCGACCGAGAAAGAGAAAACTGGAGCCAATCAGCTTTGGAGAACTACATTCCAGTCAACACAAACCAGCAGGCGGATTCATTGCCTGCCTGCGGCAGAAACTCAGCAACGGTTTTGTTTTCTTCATCCGTTTGAGTGGTAACACTATTATCATTTGGAGGGTGTAGCATGAGCGATAACCGTAAATCTTCTGGATATGTTGTGAGCTGCCCGAAATGCGGAAAGGTTCACCAGAAGAGTATAACCACAGAATCCATCATCGTGTGCTCACGGTGCGGATATGAGTTCTATTTATATTTGAAAAATGGCGTATATCTTGGCCTTCCAGCCTCCCAGGTCGATGATTCGCAACTTTTTGGGAAAGTTCGGATGTTTGCCTTAACGCTCGACAGCCTGTTTCAGGCGGAAGCGGCTTGCCAGGAGAAGCGCTTGTAAATAACAAAACACAAGTTCATAAATTGAGTGATTCGTTCAACACGCTGGACTGCAAATAGCAGAGGAGCGGAGCGAATTACAAGAGTTTGCTAACGAGACTGTATTTGACAGGTATCATTAAGAGTCCGGCAAAACGTATCTACAGACCTCACGGCACAGAAGCCACTGGCTTCATGTGTCGGGGAGCGTGAATCTGTAGGCGTTTTGTCGGGCTCTTTTTTGTTTTTTGCAAAAAAATTTTTGGTGTGTGGTTGCAATTCGCCCCTCTGAGATTTGGGTAAGTGAAAGGAGGCAGCGCTTATGCGTGGCCCAGGCTAAAAACAGACTAAGCAATTCGAGATTTTGAGATTTCGACAGCTCTTTATCAGTAGGAGATAACCAGACCAAACAGGTCTCGGGCTCCCGTTAAAAAAAAACGGGTGAGTTCGGGGCCTCGTTGTGCTGCGCTCATTCACCAAGCGGTTACTTCCAGTCACGACCACCCGTTTTGCCGAAAGGCAGAAAGGTGGTCAATTATGACTTTACAGGAAGTTATGAATCAAATCCCTCAGAAGAAGTGGAGCACCCGTGTTCCCTCTGTTGCACTGATGCTGGAACAGGATTCCCCGGTTTTCTATGATGCGCTGGACGATGAAACGAGCGCAGCTATCTACAGCAGCGGCTTTGTACTGTTCCAGAAAGGGGAACATGCGACGGTCTTCCCGCTTCACGATTGCAAGGACTATGTATATAGGACGGTTGAGGAAGAGATCGTTGTTCCTTTCTCAGAGTTTGCAGATCAGCCGTGGCAGATAAGAATCTGCGTGGAAGGGAAAGATCGCCTGGTTCATAACATGAACAACTGCAAGACAGGTCGGACGGTTTCAATAGACGCTTACGATTCCTATGACCTGTGGGCGGAATTCTCCGATCTGGGACGCGGCGATCCTTTGAATACGCTTGTAGATAAAGAGCGTCATGAGGAAGAGATCAAAACGCTTGCAAAAAACATTGCAAAGTTGCAGGACTTTCAGAGAGAGGTCGTGATTCTCTGTGTCATGCTAGGGCATACACATGAAGAGGCCGCAAAAATTCTTGGAACCTCTCACCAAGCTGTATCTAAGAGCTTGAAGAGAGCTTTGCACAATCTGCGGAAGATGTATGGCATTTCCGATGACTATGCCGGTTTTAACCGTTTTTCCCAAAAGAACAAGTAAAATATAGTAGCAAGGCCGCTGTCGGCGCACGGATTCGTGTGTTGGCAGCGGCATTTTTGCTTTTCAAGAAAAAATTTTTGGAGAGTGATTGCAATTCGGCCTCTGAAATTTGGGGTAAGTGAGGGACGAAGCTCCCAGAAAGGAGGCCAAACGAAATGAAGATTTAGATACGCGGGCTATACGCCCGCCTGCCCAGCATCAAAAAAACAATAATGAAGAAAGGAAAAAACACATGAAACAGATGAATTGGTTTAGAAGGGCGCTCTCTGGCGCACTGACCGCAGTGACACTGTTTACTACGGTACTTGCTCCCCTTCCCGCACTGGCAGCGGAAGGCTGGCCGGAGGATGATCTGGCCGTGTATGTGGATACGCTCCCGCAGATGGAGGAAGTGGCAAATCAGCTTGATCTCGCAGAGCTGGTAAGGGCGGAAGCCTATACGGTGGAGGCCGGTTCGGAGGTCAATTTGGCAACGGATTTTACCAATATCAGCTATGACGGAGAAAAGGTCAAGGTAAGCTTCTATGAAGCAAAAAACGGCGAGGGCCAGGATTTCTCCTCAGCTCACGCTGACAGCTACAAGGCGACCTATTATGCGGAGCCCTATAGCGGCAATCCGGCCTATCGTTTCAATCGCACGGTCACGGTGACGGAGCCGGTTGTCGTCGAGGATGATACGCCTTCGGATAATCCCGCCGAAGAAGTCTCAGAGCCTTCAGAAGATACAAGCGGAGAGGAAGACCCGGATGCAGACTTGCCGCCTGAGGCGACGGAGACGGGAGATGAATCGGACGATGCTGCGCTGACAGAGGAAGAAAAGGCAGCTTTGGAGATCGCAGAAGAGTCTATCGTCGGCGCGCCGGTCCATGCGGTGATTGACGAAGAGACTGGAATGATCGTTGATCCCGATGAAGACGCTGACAGCTCTACTCCAACAGACCCCATGCCCGAAGATGACCTGGTAGTTTTGAGCGAGGAAGAAATGAGCGCCATGCTGGAGGAAGCTGAAAATCAGGAAACAACTGATTGGGAAACCGGGATGACGGTCTCCGGCGTCCTCATCTGGGCATCCGAGAAGGAAAAGATCAATCTTCTAGGTATGGATTCCTGCGAAACGGTTTCCTTTGATATGCCTGCGCTTCGCGGTGCAACCAAAAGCAGCACTGAGTATGTGAGCATCACCAAGGGCGACAACTACTTTTATGAGACCTATGGCCTCGGAAGCTATGTCACTTCTCCCTACTATATCGTGTTTGGGAATATTTCGGCGGTAGCGTTCTGTGTTCAGCCTGCGTTGCCCGGTCCCGGCGACGGTGTTTATACCATCGAGCGGGTTTGGGATAACGCAGATCTCGCCAAAGTGATTTATTACGGCACGGACGCCAGCGGGCGTGACAACTTCTATGATAACTACTATCCGAGCTATTCCGCAGTAGTTCGCTTCATTATCACGCACATCGCCGCCTCTTATGCCAACGGGAGTTCGGACGCTTTCACTGGAGCCAATGAAACGGCACAGGAGCTGGCTATGCAGCTTTACTATTACGCGGTCAGCCAGCCGGAAATCCCGGATATGGCGATGTCTTTCTCCAATCCAAGCGTTTCCGCATATAAAGACGGAGATATTCAGAGGACGGAGAATGTTACTTTTTACGCGGATTCCAGCCAGAGCATCGTGATGAACCTGCCTGACGGTGTAGTATTCCATAATGTGACGACGGGTGCAACGAGCAATCCCGGCGCAAGCGTAACGGTAGTCGGAGGCACGACTTTCTATCTGTCTGCGCCGTTGTCGCAGACGGGCGATTCCGGTGGGAGCTGGTCTTCTACCATGCACGGCAGCATTTTGGAGGATTACGCGGCTTATAAGATCACAACCGGATGGGATGTGCAGGACTTGGCCTTTGTCTTTGGCGAAAGCTCTCAGTATGAGCAGTCGGTGAGCTTCAGCGTGTCCTGGCTCTCTCTTGCCCGTATCTTTATCACGAAGACGGACGAGGCCAGCGGCAGAAATCTGGCAGGCGCGGTGTTCGGTGTATACTCCGATCCCGGCTGTACGAATCTTATCGTTCAGATGCCCGCAACGGATGAAAACGGTTCTTCCTCGGTTGAGATCACAGCAACACAGGATACCGTCTATCTGAAGGAAATCACGCCGCCGAAGGGCTATGCTTATACTGCCACCGCGCTGAATGTGAGAGTGGTGGCCGGGCAGGATTCCAGCCTGACGATCCCCAACAAGGAGATCATGGGCAGTTTGACGATCTATAAAGAAGGCGAAGTCCTTACCGGAGCGACGGTGACAGAGAGCGGCGTTACCTTCTATTACGAAAACCGTCGTCTTCCAGGCGCGAGCTATCGTGTGAGCGCCGCCGAGGATATTATCGCCGCAGATGGCACGGTGGTCTATCGGCAGGGCGAAGTAGTGGCAGATAACCTTGTCACCGGCAGCGACGGTTCCGTTACCCTCTCTGATCTGCATCTTGGCACCTATGCTGTGACCGAGATCGGAGCGCCGAAAAACTACATCAACGAGGGTATGACAAAAAAGACCACCCTTACTTCCTCTGACCCCTCGCAGGAAGTGGTCATGGATGCCGTGACCTTTGAGAATGAGCGGCAGCGCGTGTATGTGACGGTGGAGAAGAAGGACAAGCTGACCGATACGGTCATTCCCGGAGCTACCTTTGGCCTGTTTGCCGGAGAGGAGATTCTGAGCAATACCGGGGACTTGCTGGTTAAGCCGGATACCCTGATCGCTACTGCGACAACCGGTAACGACGGGGCTTGCAGCTTCCATACCGATCTCCCGCTGAACACCAGCTTCTATGTGAAAGAGCTGACCCCGCCGAAGGGCTATACGCTGAACGAAAGCGAAACCTATTCGTTTACAACCTCCTACACCAACGAAAAGGAACAGACGATCAGCTTTTCTTATTCGTTCACAAATGAGGAGGTCCGCGGCAGTCTGACGATCTACAAGGAAGGCGAAGTGCTGACCGGCGTAAACACTTCTGAGAGCGGCGTCACGTTCCGGTATGAAGTCCGCAAACAGCCGAGAGCAACATTCAGCGTCTATGCCGGAGAGGATATTGTATCCGCTGGCGGCAGGGTGATTTACCGCAAAGGTGAGCTTGTAGCCGAAAACCTTGTGACCGGTGCCGATGGCAGCGTCACGCTGAACGATCTGTTCCTGGGAACCTATACCGTCACCGAAACCGGCGCTCCCCGCAACTTTGTGACCACGGGCGAGAGCAAGAGCATCACGCTTTCGCTGGAAACTGCATCCGGGGAGGCGGTCATGGGCAGCGTGACCTTCCGTAATGATCGGCAGAAGGTGTCTGTCTCTATCAACAAAGTGGATGATACGACCAAGAATCCTCTGCCCGGAGGCATCTATGGCCTGTATGCTGCGGAAACCATCAACAGCGCAGATGGGGATGCCCTTGTTCAGAAGGATACGCTGATCGAAAAAGCAACGACGGGCGCGGATGGCATCGCTGTCTTCAACGCGGATCTTCCGCTGAATGTCAGCTACTATGTCAAGGAGTTGCAGGCCCCGAAGAAGTATGTCCGCAATGAGAATGATGTATTTACATTCACCGCTTCCTATACTGAGGATACGGAGCCAGAGATCGAGTTCTCCTATACCTTTGAAAATGAGCGCGTCAATGCCCGCATTGATCTTGTGAAGGTGGATTTGGAAACCGGCGCAAAGACTCAGGGTGATTCCTCGCTGGAGGGTGCAACCTACGGTCTCTATGCCAGAGAGGATATTGTTCACCCGGACGGGAAGACTGGCGTGATCTACGAGAAGGATTCTCAGATCGCTACGCTGACCACGGATAAGAACGGGCGAGCTTTCATCGAAGGGCTGTATCTTGGCAGCTACTATATCAAGGAGCTTGTCCCCTCCGAGGGTTATCTGCTGGATGCCACGGAATACAATCTGGATTGCTCGGATGAGGGCGACCTGATTCAGACGGTCAAGCGGTCTGTGACCTCCAAAGAGCAGGTGATCAAACAGCCCTTCCAGATTATCAAGGCGGCAAACAACGGCAAGACGGACGCTGATCTTCTGAGTGGCGTGGGCTTTACAGCCTATCTCATCAGTTCCCTGACGCAGAACGCGGACGGCAGCTATGACTTTACTCACGCGGAGCCTGTCGTGATTGCAGAAGATGGTCAGACGGAAATCTTCACCGATGACCGAGGGTACGCACAGACGATTCCCCTGCCTTATGGCAAGTACCTGGTACGCGAGACCACGACCCCGCACAACTTCTCTCCGGTGGATGATTTCATCGTGACGGTCAGCGAGAATAATCCGACTGAGCCGCAGGTCTGGCGAGTGCTGCTGGATGAAGAGTTCTCGGCCAAGCTCAAGATCGTCAAGAAAGACGGCGAGAGCAAAAAGCCTGTCCTGATCGCGGATACCGAGTTCAAAATCTACGATCTGGATAACAAGAAATATGTGGAGCAGGTGACGACCTATCCCGAAACGGTAGTCCATAAATCCTACTTCACCGATGCCAACGGTTATCTGATCCTCCCCAATAATCTGCTGCCTGGTCATTATCGGATCGAGGAAATCAATGCCCCGGAGGGTTATCTGCTAAACTCGGCAGGCGTCGAGGTTCTCATCGACTGTGACGCGGCCTATGAAATGGACAGCGTATCCGGCGATGCCATCATCACGGTGGAGCTGGAGAATCAGCCGGTGAAGGGTAGGCTGGAGATCAACAAACGGGGCGAGATTCTGAAAAGCTACGGCAAAGACTTTCTCTATGAGCTTCAGCCGCTGGCCGGTGCGGAGTTTGCTGTTTACGCCTCGGAGGACATCTATACCCCGGACCATCAGACGGACGCCAACGGCAACCGCATTGTGATCTATGCGAAGGATACCCTCGTCGCTACGGTGGTGACGGATGAAAACGGACTGGCCGCAGTAGATAATCTCCCTCTCGGTTCCTACTATGTGAAAGAGACGAAAGCTCCTGTCGGTTTCGTTCTGAGTAATCAGGTACAAGCGGTCACGTTCAGCTACAAGGATCAGAAGACTTCTGTGATCGAGCGCAGCGTGGAGTTTGTCAATGACCGGCAGAAGGTTAGCATTTCCGTTGAGAAGCAGGACGCGCAGAACGGAAACAAAGTGTCCGGCGCGGTGTTCGGTCTCTATACCAAAGAGGCGATCTCCGTCAATGGGAAGGTGATCGTGGCGGCGGACAAGCTGCTGCAGGAGGTCACGACCAATGAACAGGGCATGGCGACTTTCCGCGTGGATCTTCCCTTGGGGCATCTGTTCTATGTAAAGGAGCTTAAAGCGCCTGCAGGCTTTGTCTCGTCCGATGAGGTGCTGGAGTTTGCGCCTGAGTATCAGGGACAGAATATTCCTGTCGTTGCGCTGACGGCGGTAAAGAAAAATGTGCCTACCAGGGTCTCGGTCACGAAGTCGGACATTACCACGGGCGTGGAGCTGGACGGCGCTACGCTGACCATTCTGGATAAGAAGGGCCATGTGGTCGAGAGATGGACTTCCGAGCGAAACAAGCCGCATATTATTCAGTATCTGACTGTCGGTGAGACCTATACGCTGCGGGAGGAATACGCCCCGTATGGGTATCTGAAGGCAACGGACGTGACCTTTACGGTACAGGACACTGCTGAAATCCAGAAGGTCGAGATGAAGGACGAAGTTCCCACGGCGCTGCTGATCGTGACCAA
>AUXO016128817.1_pt1 | contig 43484 bp, 77 predicted proteins | sample 768731 | NCBI WGS metagenome assembly AUXO01 (sample SAMN02715735, study PRJNA202380) | gut metagenome | biome: sheep rumen | host: Ovis aries | place: New Zealand: Palmerston North | reverse complement strand
TAAGGAATGAGTAAATTAGCGGAAACAAATTCGATGATAGATTACATAACTAAGCTAGAGGAATCAGGTCTTAATGTTGATAAAACAGTAATATTAGCAGACATAGCAAAATCATTGGCTATGATAGCAGATAAGTTGTGTGAGGCAGAAAGTGAGGAATAAACATGGCAGATATAGAGTTAGTAATTAAGATACCCGAAGGTTTAAAGAAAGATTTTGAGTCTGAACAATGGACTGCATTATCTTGTATGGAAATGAAAAACGCTTTAGAAAATGGCACACCACTTCCAAAAGGTCATGGGAGATTGATTGATGCTAATAAATTTTTAAAAGATAACGAAGCTTATACAGGTTTTATTCTTGATTCAAGGTTTTTCGGTGGTAAAAATGCATACAAAGATGCTTTAGAAGATTTAGTTAATGAAGCACCAACAATACTAGAAGCAGATAAGGAGGAAAAATGAAATTAGAGTGGATTCCTGTTAGTGAGAGGTTGCCTGAAAAACAAGGTTGTTACCTTGTAACTACCAAATGGAAAGGTAGTTATTCAGGCGATGTTTATATAGAAACCAACATGGCTGTGTATAGGGAAAAGCCGAAAGAATGGGATTGTGTTGATGTTATTGCATGGATGCCTTTACCTGAACCATTTAATGAAGAAAGTGAGGTATAGAAGATGATAGCAATTAAAGGAATGGAAATGCCAAAGAGTTGTAGCGAGTGTCCATTTAAAGCAAATGACTACGTTTGCGGATTACTAGATTATGCTTTCAGTTGTAATCGTTTTAAAGAGCGAAATTATAATTGCCCTTTAGTAGAAATCGTTACTTGTAAGGATTGTAAGCACAATAAAAATGGGGTATGTCCAAATTATAGACATTTTGTTGATGACGATTTCTATTGTGCAGATGCAGAAAGGAGATAAGTAATGACAAGAGAAGAAGCAATAAAAGTGCTGAATATGGTCGAGGCACATGGATTAGCTGATGAAGCAAAGCGTATGGCAATTAAATCACTAGAGAAAGAGCCTTGCGAGAATTGCGTGAGTAGAGAGCAATTAAAAAGAGAACTTCATGCGCAAATGGCGGTTGATGCAATAACAAAAGAAACCGCAGAAGATATGCTCAATCATTTACCATCCGTCACACCACAGCCAAAGACAGGGCATTGGATAGCAACAGGAGCTTATTTCACAGGGGCTTATAGCAGTATTGATTATGTCGAATGCTCATGTTGTGGGTATGAAAGCCTTGAAGAAGGGCATTATTGCCCTTTCTGTGGAGCAAGAATGGAGGATTAGAAATGACAGTAGAAAAAGCAATAGAGGTTTTGAAAAGCGAGTGTTATGTATTTAATCCGCTTAATTTTGACCGCACAACGCTGATAAATACAGCACTTGATACAGTTATCAAAGCACTAGAGAAGAAGTCTTGTGAAGGTTGTTTATATGAAAACACTGCAGACTTTGAAGAAGGGTGTCGTTACTGCAACAGGTTAGGCAGTGACAGATATGTGAACAAAGAGGAATACTATGATGAAGATGAAGAGGAAGACGATGAATGACTAAGCAAGAAGCAATAATAATGCTAAAAGGTATCAAGGCAGAGTATCTTGATTTAGACAATGTTTATATAAAAGATAGACATGATGCGCTGAACGTAGCAATCGAAATGCTAGAGAAGAAAGTATCAGAACCTTGGTGTGAGGGCTGTAAAGAATATGATAAAGAACAGCATTGTTGCCATAGATATACTAATTTTATTAGATATTCTTTAAATGACAATATCAATGCAGTATTAGAAGATGTTAAGGAAAAAATTTCACTTCCATTTGAGCCTATAAGCAACGATAGGACAGTAGTCGCTTATTATAAAGGGATTCAGGATGGGCTTGGTATGGCTCGTGATGTTATTGATGAACATATGAAAAAGGAGAATTAATATGAAAATAGAAATAAATAGAAAAAAGATGAAATTTGCCGATTTATATAATGGGGCTTGTTTTGTTATAAATGATGAACAAAGTTGCTTTCTGAAACTTAATGATGACGAAATCAACAACGCAGTGAGTTTGCAAGATGCTGAGTTGTGGGCTTTTGAAGGCGATGAAGTAGTAAACCCAGTTAACGCAAAGGTGGTGATAGAATGATAGGCGATGGAACTTCAAGGGAAGATACATTTGAGCAGATAATGCAAGAATACAGAAGCAAGAATTGTGAGGGCTGTCCATTCTGCTATATTGCGAGAGTGTGTGATAAGACATCACAGAGAGGATGCAGATGGAATGAGTTAAAGGAAGTGGTAGAATGACAACCAAAGAAGCTAGAAAGATATTAAAAAGGTGGCTGAGTCTAGGAAGCGATGGACTCCGAGGACTTACAGTCGAAGATGAAAGAATGGGATATATTGACTCATGGTTTAACAGAGATGACAAAGAAGCGTTTGAACTTGCTATAAATGCGCTTGGAGTCATTGACCAACTGAAATGGGAAAGGGATATGTTGCAAAAACAGCTTGAAAAGATTAAGGAGGGTAAAGATGAAGATAGAGACAGCAACTGAAAACAGAATGGAATTTAAGGACATCAAGTATGGCAAGTGCTTTAAGTCAGGAGGAACTGTATACATGAAGACAAAGGTTGATATTGTATCCTTTGCGGCAGGGGCAGGAAGTCGTTTCAATGCTGTTGACTTAAAAGATGGACAGCTTGTTCATTTTGGCGAAGAAGCAATGGTTCTCCCTATTGGAGCAAAGGTTACAATTTATTAAAAAAAATTATTGACATATATATGTATATATGTTAAGATGTAATAGTAATAAATATTAACCCATTTAGGAGGATACGAAATGAGAAAAAAAGAAGTTTATTATTACAACTACGAGCATTATGAACCGGAAGAGGTCTACACAGTAGACCAAGCTTTTTCAGAAGCTGACGACCTGCTTAATTATCTTGAGGATATTGTTGAGGGCAGGGTAAAGAATCCTGATGAGTTTAGAAAAGAGGATTTGGATGTGTTGTATTCGCTCATGTATTATATCGACAAAAAATATGATGTTTATAAAAAGGGTTGAAAAACCCTTTTTATTTTTTAAAAAAACTATTGACATATAATTATATCTATGTTAATATATACAATATTGAAACCCATTCAGAAGGAGGATAAATAAGATGGCATTCGTAATTGAAAAAGTGGACGAGTACAAGGGATACAAGTATGCAGTAGTATTCAATGGTCCTGCTGGCTTCAGATGTGGATATGTGCTCTTACATGGTGATGAGGGCATCGCAAAAGAAGATTGGGGCATTGCGTGCGACATCGTATGCAATGGTGGAATCACCTTTGTAGGAAGCAGGGAAAACATCAGCCTTGAAGCAGGAACTTGGATAGGTTTTGATTGTGGACATTGCTTCAATGGAATAGATGAAGCCTCATGGTATGAATACATGGGAAGAGATTATGTTGAAGAAAGACTTGATAGATATAATTTAGGGTGGGGCATGACGGGTATGCCTGTACTTATGCCTGAAGTAGAAGATGATTGCAAGAGCATCATTTCACAGTTGTTAGGACAGGGTGCTATATCAAAGTACCCTTTTGAATAAAAGAAAAGGAGATTAAAAAGAACATGGAAAGAGGATACAATTTAATTGAAGCTTCACAGCTTCTCGGAATCAAAGTGCGCACAATGAGACAGTGGGTTCATTCAGGAAAAGCAAAGGCAAATAAGATACCTAGCTCAAGAAGGTGGATAATTATGGAGTCTGAGATTAAGAGACTTCAGGGAGGTGAGAACAATGAAGGGAATGCCTGAGTTTGAGACAGAAGAAGAATTTAACAAGTTCTTTGAAAAAGAGACGGCTTATGTCAATCAGTTCAGAGACGAAGATGGTTGCATAAGATTTAAAGATGACGAGGAGTTTATGCCACAGTTCACAAGGTTCATGAATGGGCTTCTTGAGATTAACAAGGACGATATCAATATTGAATGGGAAGTGGTTGAAGAGTAGGAGGAAGTAAGATGATAACATTGGTAGAAAACATTCCTGCCGAGTTGAAAGCTCTTGATAATTGGGTATGTTGGAGCGGAAGTGACAAGATTCCAAAGAGTCCTGTAAATGGCAAGAATGCTCAGTCAAACAATCCTAAGACATGGGGAACTTTTGCACAGGCAGTAAAAGCATGTGATACCTTTGGCTTTGATGGTTTAGGGTTTATGTTTGATGAGAAAAGTGGATATTTTGGAGTTGACCTTGACCACTGTATAGACAATGTAGATTTCTGTGATGAGTTTGTGGAAACATTACAGAGTTATGCAGAAGTATCAAAGAGTGGTAGTGGAATCCATATTATCTGCAAGGGCAAGCTACCTGATGGAGCAAGACGTAAGGGTGGAGTTGAGATGTATTCTAAAGGCAGATACTTTATCTGTACAGGAAAGATATATAACACCGCATATAAGGACGTTAAAGACTGCACAGAGACGATTAAAGTGTTGCATAATAAATATTTACCCTCAGCAGTTCCAAAGGCTGAAATAAGGCGAGAAGTGATTGTGGACCTAGACGACCAAGAAGTAATAGATAAAGCAAGAGCTTGTAAGACAGGCGCATTATTCAGCATGCTGTATGCAGGTAATTGGGAAGGCGTATATCCTTCACAGTCTGAAGCGGATATGGCTCTTTGCAATCAGCTTGCATTTTGGACAGGAAGAAATGCAGGGCAAATGGATAGAATCTTCAGGACAAGCGGTCTGATGCGTAAGAAATGGGATTCCAAGCGAGGCTCAGAGACTTATGGCAACATCACTATCAGCAGAGCATGTGCTAACTGTGTAGAGTGCTATGAGCCTGATAGATACGATGATGATACAAGCCTTGCAGTAGCATTCTTTAAAGATGGCAAGGTTGGGGCATCCGAGGATAAGAAAGACAAGTCTTATGACATGACAGATACAGGCAATGCTCACAGGCTCTATGATAGATTTGGGAATGTGATAAAGTATTCATATAATCGTAAGAAGTGGTTCTTTTGGGACGGTAAGACATGGATACTTGACGAAATGGGTGAGATTAAAAAGCTTGCTGATGAAATATGTGAAGACCTCAAGAGAGATGCATGGAATATACAGGACGAAGACCTACAAGAGCAGGCTTTAAAGTTTGCAAAGCGTACAGCAAGCAGTTCAGCGAAAGAAGCCATGATTAAGGAATGTCAGCACCTTAGAGACATACCTGCCGCTCCTGATGACTTTGATGCTTATACAGATTATCTTAACTGTCAGAACGGTATAGTTAACCTTAGAAATGGCGAACTGATTCCTCATGATGCAAATTTCATGATGTCAAAGATATGTAATGCAGAATATGACACCAAGAGGCGCAAGCCTAAATTGTGGCTGAAGTTCCTTGGTGACATCTTCAATGGAGACGCAGAATTGATTGAATACATTCAGAAATGCGTTGGATATTCCCTTAGCGGCTCAAATAGAGAACAATGTGCTTATTTCCTCTATGGAATGGGAAACAATGGGAAGTCTACTTTCCTTGATACGATTGCTGACTTGTTAGGAGGATACGCAAGCAATGCTCAGCCTGATACACTCATGATGCAAGGCAAGGGCGGTCTTTCAGGTGGTGGAGCAAACTCAGACATAGCAAGACTTAAAAGCGCAAGGTTTGTAACATGTGAAGAGCCGACTGAGGGTGTAAGACTTAACGAAGGCTTATTGAAGCAGTTAACAGGTGGTTCAAAGGTCACATGCAGATTCTTGTATGGAGATGAATTTGAATATACGCCTGAGTTTAAAATTTGGATTGCTACAAATCACAAGCCTGCAATCAGAGGAACTGACTTCGGCATATGGAGAAGAATTAAGCTGATACCTTTTGAAGTTAATATACCGAAAGAAAAGGTTGATAAGAATCTCAAGTATAAGCTGAGGCAAGAGTTCCCACAGATCCTGGCATGGGCTGTGGAAGGCTGTATCAAATGGCAGAAAGAAGGTATCACAGACCCTGTATGCGTAACAAAGGCTACTGAGGACTATAAACAGGAAATGGATTTAATGGCAGGATTTATGGACCAATGCATGGCGATTGATTATACATCATCTGCAAGAATTATGGCGAGTGACCTTTTCAGCATCTATTCAAGATGGGCTAAGGCTAACAATGAATATGAAATGTCAAGTAAGAAATTCTTTACAGAGCTTGCCAAGAAATTGCCTGACAAGGGAAGAAACAGCAAGGGAATATTCTATACAAAGATAAAGCTTACTGACTATGCCGAGAGCCTTGCGGGAAAGACTTACAGAATTGAGGATTTTCATAATGGAAACTGATTTTAAAGGTTGCAAATATTATGATGCTGAGGACGACAGATGCCTTGCTTTTGAATGCAATGGCATTGACTGTCCTAAGCTACCATGTGAGGAAGAATAAGAAGTGGCGAATAGCCACTTCTTTTTTTGCAAAAAAATAATTTTTTAAAAAAACTATTGACATACAATTATAATCATGTTAATATACATACATAAGATAAATAAAAAAACAACCCATTAAGGAGGATATTAAAAATGGAAACAAAGAGAATTGAAGAAGTAAAGATGATAATAAGATTCTTTAACTTACAGGCAGGCACATCACTCAGCACATCTGCTGAGACATCAACCGAGTTAGTATCAAGATGCTTAGAAGTTAAGGATGTACATGAAATAAAGAATCATATTAAAGAGTGGCTTGCTAACAATGAAAAGAAATCTTTTAGTAGTACATCTGCAAAGTTTACAGAGTGCATGACATCTTTAATTTATGAGAGCAAAGTTTCTACTCCTGCTCCTGCTTCTGCTCCTGTATCAGATAATCAGGTAGGTGGAGCACTTGGAATTGAAGGCGCAAAGGTCAAGATTTCCAAACGAAAGATACAGGCAAGAGCAATTTGGTATCATAAGATGAAGGCGAAAGTAGTTCCTTATGACGAACTTCCAGAATATATGCTCGATGATTCCGATATTAAAGTAAAGGATGATGAAGAAAAGTAATGAAGAAAAAAGTTATTTTAGTAGGTGCTGGCGGCTATTCAGATAACGTCCGAATCATACTGAAGGGCAAAAGGAAGGTTGCTGGCTATATAGATGAGTGCAAAACTGGCATGTATCATGGCATCAAGATACTTGGCAGAAGAGTAGAAGATGTGCCGAACTTCGAGAAGTATTGCTATTTTGTGTGTATAGGAGATATTGAAAGCAGAAAAAGAATATTTGATGATTTGCATGAAAAGGGCCTTGAGATAATCAATGTAGTATCAAAGCATTCGTATGTAAGTGAAGATGTAAAGATGGGTGTCGGAAACTATATTGCTCCAGATGTAAAGATTATGGCTGGTGTGGTTATTGGTGATGATAATTACATCGGAACAAGTGCAATTATTGAACACGGATGCAAGATAGGTAGCAATTGTAGAATCACTACAAATGCAACTGTAAATGGTGAAACGATAATACAGGATGAAGTATTTTTTGGTAGTGGTGCTATATGCAAAGAGTGTCTTGAAATAGGCAAGAAATCTGTTATAGGCAGTGGTGCTGTTGTGTTAAAAGATGTGCCAGAAGATGTGACTATGGTTGGTGTGCCAGCAAAGGAGATCAAAAAAGGCAATACAGAGAAGTTAGTTATTCTTGGTGCTGGTCAGCAAGGTAGAAATTGCAAAAGGCTTGCAGAAGAACTCGGTATCAAAGTAGTTGCTTTCGTTGATGACTTTGAAGCATCAATGGTTGAGGGGATCAAGGTTTACAGACGAATAGAAGATATTGATGGCTTTGAAGAATTAAAGTACATAGTTGCAGTTGGAGACATCGGCATAAGAAAGAAATTCATTGGAGAAATAAGAAGATTTTGTTTGGAGTGCATAAACTTAATTGACCCATCAGCAAGGATTGAAAAAGGTGCAAGAATAGGCACTGGAAACTATATCTATAAGATGGTTTCAGTCTACAAATCAGCAACAATAGGAGACCATAATATCATAAACACTGGTGCAGTTCTTGCGACAGATTGCGTCATAGGCAACAACTGTAATTTATCTTTCGGATGTAATATTTGTGGCGATTGCCATATTGGAGATAATTCGCATATAGGCTATAATTCGACAGTCGCAAGCGGTTATAATGTCGGAAGAGATGCCGAGGTTGAAGCAAACTCGGTAGTTTACAGAGACGTCAATAATGGTGAATATGTAAAAGGAGTTGTGAATCATGAGTAAAGAAGAAAAGAAAGAGTTGTCGATAGGAATTTACATTCCGAGTTATAAGCGAGCAGATACGATTGTTACGCATAAAGTCCTTGAGTATTACAAAGTCGTGGTTCGACAGAGCGAGTATGAAGAATACTTGAAGACCATCCCAGCAGAGAATCTTATGCCTATTGAAGACGAGAAGATAGCAGGCTTATGTAAAGTATGGAATTATGTTATCGACAATGCTCCCGAAGATATTGTTGTTATGATAGCAGACGATTGTCCAGATTTCATATATCGACTTGATACGAATACAAAGGTTACAGACCCAGAAGTTATTACTGCCGAGATAGAAAGAATAGCCCAATTGATGGCTGACCTTGATATTGGATGGGGATGTGATGACCCGACAAATGTTCCTTGGGGTTATGATGGAGAATTTGCATTTAAGGGCCTCAGTGGTGGAATAAATTGGATAAATAAGAAGGTGTATAAAGCTAGGTTTAATGAAGAAGTCGGATACTGCTGTGATACAGATGTTGTATTACAGGAATTGCTTGTAAACAGAATTGTTCTTAAGCCTAGATATTTCTGTGCTGGCGTTCCAAAGGAAGGTAGTGCAGATAAGAATAAGGGCGGTAATTCAAAGAAGAGCCGTGAGAGTATGATTGCTAGTTTCGAACTTATGAAGCATAAGTGGGGCAAGTATTTTGATTATAACTTGAAGAGCAACAAACCAAAGATAAAAGTAGATAGATAGGAGAAATTAAGATGGCAGAGTACAAAGTTTTCTCTGGACATCAGCCTAATTTTCTTCCGTATCTTGGAGTGTTTTACAAAATTATGCAATCCGATATTTTTGTGCTGGATGATGATGTTCAGTATTCAAATGCCGGATTGCATAATGCTAATTTTTTGAAGATAAACGGAGAAAAATACAAGGCAGTTGTCCCAGTTAAAGTAAAATTTGGAGAAGAAATCAACAAGGTGAAAATTTGCTATGAGCGTAATTGGGTTGATAAGTTGCTTAAGACTATCAAGATGAATTACAGTAAGGCAGATTATTTTGATGATGGGTATGAGTTCATTAGCAGATACTTGAATGCTGGTTACGAGTATTTGTCTGACATGAATATAACAATGATTAAGGACATATCGACCAGATTCGGATTCAATACAAAGATTATTATTGCAAGTGAAGATATTCCGACAGACTTGAAGAACAACGAAAGAAATGTGTATCAATGCTCAAAACTTGGAGCAAAGGTGTATTATTCTGGTGTTGGTGGCAAGGCGTACAATGATGAAGAGATGTATGCAAAGAAAGGCATAAGCATCGTGTATTCAGATTATGCCCCTGTGGAATACAAGCAAGTAGGAAAAGGTTTTATAGAGAATTTGTCTGTGCTTGATTATATTATGAACAATGGCTTTAATATCCCAAAAAACTGGAAAAAAACACTTGACTAGGTTGATAGGTATGTTACGCTATCGTTATAAAAACAAATATTTTATTTAAAATGAGGAGGAGACAGAATGGCTATACCACATACGAAAAGCGGCAAGAACATGTATGACATGTTAAGTTTACTGCAAAAGGCTATTAGAAGAGGTAAGTACAGAGAGGCGGCGTATGCTGCAAATGAACTTGAAAGCACTTTCAGAAAAGTATTATGGAGTAGAATTCTCGTAATTACTGCAGAAGATTGCTACGGAGTTATCACTAAAGAAGTTATGCAATTGAAGAAGAAAGATGATTTCAGAAATGATAATGAACTTATAGGACAAGCAATTGCTATAATGTGTAAAGCATTGAAGAGTAGAGATGCTTGTTATTTTTCTTGTAACTTCGTTCTTGATTCTAGACAACCTAGAAAGTTAAAGATTTCAGAAGAAGAACTTAAGCCTTACAATGAACAGTTTGGTCTTGAGTATGAAGAATATGATGATTGCGGTTTCAAACAAATATCGTTATTCGACAAAGAAGACAAGAAAGTATGTTCTCCGAATCCTATGGATGTAGCAATTCTCCATAAGGCAATTGACCATTTAGATATGGATATTATCGGGTATCAAGCAAATGCTATGAGAGTTGAAAGAAGAGAACTTCTTTGGGAAGCAATTAGATATTACGCATCAGAAAAATCTAGTGACAATATCCTTGATGAAATAATCGCTTTGGAAGAAGCAGATGCTTATGTTAATCGCAATAGAAAGAATGGAGAAAAAGATGAAATCTTTATAAGCAAAGCATTGACTATGTTATGCTATGATAGAGATGAAAGTATTGATGATGTTAAGTCTTCCGAAGTAATCAGTTTGGATAGTTATATTGATTGGTCGCAGTATAAAGTAAAGCCTATTGATGAATGTTATATTCCAGAAATTCCAGAATGGACTTTTGATTGTCATACGCTTAGGGGTAAAAGGGCAGGAAAGACAGATTGGGATATGACAGTTGATGAACAAGCCGCTTTATATCCTAAAAAATACGCTTACTTCGATAATGCTAGTTGGCTTTATACGTATGAACAGGATGTTCGAAATGGTGTTCTTGATGAAAAGGGATTTGAACCGATTCTTGAATTCTCAAAGACTCATGAAGTGAATCCAGTTAAGTTTATTCCGTATGTTGAAGATGAAGTCTGCTAATGAATGCAGAGACAAATAATTTTTTTAAGAAAATAGCCGATGGATATTGACATATTCATCGGCTATGTTATCGTATAATCGTAATAAAAAACATTGAACCCAAAGGAGGTCATTATTATGAAGAAAACTTATGAAGAAAGCACTTTTTATCATGACTTGGAGGAATTATTCGATAAGGGATATGATGAGGTGAAATACAATGAAGAGTACAAGAAATTAGTTGAAACGGAATTGCCTAATGATGAGTGGCTTCAGAATCATTTCAACTCGACAGCGGAATATCTCGCAGAACTTGAAAGCCTTGATGAAGTAAGTAATCTTGAGATGTTAATCGAGACAGCAAGGTTTGAGATTGATGTGATGAAGAAGTGTGGGCAGACAGGACAGGCTGCTTGGATGAGCAAACTTCTTGAAGAAGTAATTGCATAATTTGAATTGATTTTAATGAAAAAGGGTGCAAAAGCACTCTTTTTTCTTTGCATTTTCGGTTTTTTATGTTAGTATTAGGTTGAAAAGATAAAAAAGGAGGCTTTTATATGGCTAAAATGGGTCGACCAAGAGCAAAAATAGATAAAGAATCGTTTGAAAAGTTATGTGCGATGCATTGCACTTTGATTGAAATTGCTAGTTTTTTCAACTGCTCGGAAGATACTATCGAAAGATGGTGTGTAGAGAAGTATAACGAAACTTTTGCGGACGTTCTTAAAAAGAAATCAGCAAAAGGAAACATTAGCCTTAGAAGAAGTCAGTTTCAATCTGCTGAATCTGGTAATGTTACTATGCAAATTTGGCTTGGCAAACAATGGCTTGGACAGAAAGAACAGCAAGATGTTAGTGTATCAGTACAAGACGATGAAACGATTCGTGCTATGGAGTCTTATTTCGATAACAAGAAGAAAGGCGAATAGTTATCGTATTGAAAGGTAATTGATATGATTACTAGAGAAGAAGCATTAGATTTGTTATGGGAAAATCCCATTGAGATAGGTCATTGGGTTGGCTTCAAGGACTTGACCGCACTGCATAATGAGTGGTTGCGGTCTTTTCTATATGCAACTGAAGACCAAACATTGCAAGGACATCGTGGTAGTTACAAGACTACGGTGTTATCCTTGTTTTTTGCTATACATGCAATTGAAAGACCGAATGAAACATTGTTGTATTTTCGTAAAACAAGCAATGATGTGACTGAAATAGCAAGGCAGACATCTAATATCTTAAAGTCTGGATGCATGAAAGAGATGGTAAGAGCAATATATGGCAAGGAATTGATATTGCTAAAAGACAATGCAAATGAAATCCAGACAAATCTATCGACGAATATCAAAGGTTCGTCACAGATTGTCGGTCTTGGTATTGGAACATCAATCACTGGTAAGCATGCAGACATTGTTGTTACTGATGATATTGTAAACGTACAAGACAGAATATCTTTGGCAGAAAGAGAGCATACGAAAATAGCCTACATGGAGTTGCAGAACATCAAGAACCGTGGCGGTAGATTTATCAATACGGGAACACCATGGCATAAAGATGACGCATTCACACTTATGCCTAATATCAAGAGATATGACTGCTATACTACAGGGCTTATCTCGGAAGAGGAACTGCAATCCATAAGAGATGACATGACAGCCTCACTCTTTGCGGCAAACTATGAGCTGAGACATATTGCAGAGGAAGATGTAATATTCAAGAATGCTGTAAGAGGTGGAGAACCTGAGATGGTACAGCAAGCCAAGTTCTGTCATATTGATGCGGCTTATGGTGGTGAAGACTTCACAGCATTTACCATTGCAAGAAAGCATGACGGAAAGATATATGTCTATGGCAAGCTATGGAGCAAGCATGTTGATGATTGCATTAACGAAATACTTATGCTCAAGAAGTCCTTTATGGTAGGCAAGACATACTGCGAGAACAATGCCGATAAGGGATATCTTAGAAAAGAGTTAAGAAGACGTGGTGATGACAGAGTTGTGGGCTATCAGGAAACTATGAACAAGTTTATCAAGATTGTGTCTTATCTCAAAGGCGATTGGAAGAATATAGTCTTTGTGCAGGGTACAGATGAAGAGTATATACAGCAGATACTTGACTACAATGAGAATGCAGAACATGATGATGCTCCTGATTCACTTGCAAGTGCTGTAAGATTGCTGTATGGTAAGAAGGAAGATAAAGACAGGTATAAGCCGCAATCACTTTAAGGAGGTATGAATGTTTACTTATCAGGATTATTTAAAAGTTCCTAACAATGATAGGGAAAGAGCCATATTTGTTAGAAACGCAATATCAAAGCATCGTAGCAGTGACCTTTATAAGACCGCTGTGATAGCTAAGCAGTATTATGAGTTTAAGAATGTAACAATCATGGAATATCAGAAACTGCTTTACACTGTGTCAGGCAAGGCGATTCCTGACAACATCTCAGCCAATTACAAGTTGAGAAGTAATTTCTTTTATCGCTTTGTAACACAGGAAGTTCAGCATCTTTTAGGCAATGGCTCATCATGGAATAATGCCGCTACTAAGGACAAGCTAGGAACAAAGAAAAAGCCTTTTGACACTCAGTTAAAAGAAGCATTAAAGAATGCAATCATTGGAGCGGTTTCCTTTGGCTTTTGGAATAATGACCATATAGATGTCTTTTCTGTAGATGAGTTTGTGCCTATTTATGACGAGGAGAACGGCTCACTCAGAATGGGTATAAGGTTTTGGCAGTTAAACAATGAGAAGCCTTTAAGAGCGACACTTTATGAGGAAGATGGATACACAGGCTATATCTACAGAGATGGTGGAGATGGAGAAATCTATACTCCTAAGAGAGCATACAAGATAAGCATGGCAGTATCAGAAGCAGATGGTTCAGAAATTTACGACTATGAGAACTATGATTCTTTCCCTATAGTGCCAATGTTTAACATCAATAAGGTCAGCGGTATTGAAGGACTCAGGGAGAACATAGACTGCTACGACCTCATCAAGTCAGGCTTTGCAAACACAGTAGATGAGGCATCTTATATCTATTGGGCTATACAGAACGCAGGAGGCATGGACGACATAGACCTTGCCACTTTTATAGAGAGAATGAGAACACTGCATGCGGCTATTGTAGAAGACGAAAATGCAAGGGCAGAAGCACACACCATAGAAGCACCTTATCAGTCAAGAGAAGCACTCTTGCAGAGACTGAGAGCAGACCTGTACGAAGATGCAATGGCAGTAGATATCAAGAACATAGCAGATGGAGCAGTTACAGCCACACAGATTGATGCGGCTTATACTCCTCTTAATGGCAAGACTGATGACCTTGAATGGAATGTTCTTGACTTTACAAATGCTATTCTTGAGCTTGCAGGCATAGAAGACGATGTCACATTTACAAGGTCTGAAATCATTAACAAACAGGAAGAAATGCAAAGCATCATGGCATCAGCGTCTGTTCTTCCTGTAGACTATGTCACAGAGAAGATAGTAACCCTTCTTGGCGATGGTGACAGATTAGAGGGCATCTTAAAGTCAAGAGATGAGGAGGAGATGAGCAGATATGCAGAAGGACAGAGCGAGACTACAGGCGGAGAAGATACTGAAGAACTCGGAGAAGAAAGTGAGCAGGGTATATAAGAGCGACCCTGCTCTTTTAAAAATCCAAAAAGAGTATGCCGACTATATGGATATGGTCACAGAACGCACTGAGAGCCTTTTTAAGGCGTTTAAAAACGAAAAGGATATAAATATACTAAAAGACAAGAAAAAGGCTTATATGGACGCTGTAATGCACTACACGATAGACTCAAAAGAATATAAAACCCTAATTAAGAAATTCACAAAGGTTATGGCGCAAGTTAATCAGAAAGCACTTGATATTTCAAACAATGACATGGCAGAAGTTTATGCCATAGGATACAATGCTGTGGAAGATGATTGCAGAAAGGCAGGGATAAAAGTTGGCAGACGATAAGGAAAAAGAAAAAGAGAAAGAACCTTTTTTTAAGCTTTACAATCTTGATGCTGTAGAGAAGATAAAAAAAGATGAAAAAATAGACCTTCCACAAAGAAAGCTAAGCATTCCTAAAGATGAGCGATGGAATGAAAAGCAGATGGCTTCAAAGACCATGCAAGGCATCTTAAATGGTGACAGTATAAAGACTATTTCAAAAAGCATGGAGGAAGTTGTTAAGAACAACGAAGTCTCGGCAATGAGAATTGCAAGAACTATGCACACATCAGCAGAAAATGCAGGCAGACTACAAAGCTTTAAAGACTTAGCAGAACAAGGAGTCGTACAGAAAAAGGTATGGCAGGCAACTCCTGATGACAGAGTAAGAGCAAGCCACTTAGACATTGATGGAGAAGAGCAAGATATAGATAAGCCATTCTCTAATGGTTGCATGTTTCCCGGAGATGGTAAAGGTCCGTCAGACGAAGTGTGGAACTGCCGATGTGCTATGAGTGACCACATCATAGGATTCAGACGTAAAGACGGCTCAATATCTGAGGTTAAGTACAAAGGCGAAGAGACATTGCATGATAAACAGATAAGGGAAGAAAGAACAAGAAGAGGCACTACAGCCGCCAAGAGTTCTACTCCTAAAGCATCATCAACAGTTGTTAACGGTAAAGACATTACTGATACATGGACACGCAGAGAAGATAAGTTTGACTTTGAAATCGAAGATGTTATAAATGCACAGGGATTTGATGGCAAGCCAAGAATAGTTGATGCTGAAGAATTTGATAGGTATGTACAGGAAAGTAATTTCATAGCACAGAGAACATACTCAGCCCCAAACAAAGAAATTCTTGATGCCTATAGAGAGCAGTTATATAATGGTAAATGGTATGTGGATTGCTCAACAGGTGGAGCGCAATATGGTCAGGGTATGTATTGCGCCGCTGATTATAATGGAACATTGACAAATGGAATCAAAAGCGAAATGAATCATTATCAGAATTTAAGCACAGAGCGACTGCAGAAAGATGCATGGTATGCAGAATTAAAAGCTAGGGCACAGAATGCAACAAACGATGAGGACAGAGTCTTTTATACAATGAAATCTGACCCTGATTTGACAGGATATAAACTGCCTGAAAAAGATAAAGAAATTTGGCAAAAAATGATAAATGGAGGTGGATGGATGTCAAGACAATTTGACCTTGATGATTTGCATGATGAATTCGTTGAAAATTATTCAGCTCCAAATTATACAGAGACTCTAACACTTGACAAGAGTGCAAAGATTATAAAATATGACGACCTTGTAGAAATGAAAAACAACGAAAAGCCAAAGAGTGATGAGGAATTGTTTAGCAATTTCTTTGATAAGAATGTAAAAGATAACAGCAAGTTTAACGATACTGAAAAAAGTATATTATATCATAGCTTGAATGGTTTTGATGATAAAGAAACAAATCTTACTACAGCTAAGTACGCAGAGATATATGACAAAGCTACTGAGGATATGCCATATAAAGAAGTTAAGCAGATGCGAAAAGACGCTTATCGAAAGATAGACAGCTCTTTAAGTGGCAAAAGTGAAGTTCGTGATATGGAATACGAAAGAATAGAGGCGATTAAAAACATGAACTTAGGCTCTTATGCAACTCTTAAAGGCTATGACGCAATCAACGCTGAAGGACATGGTGAAAGTGGCTCATATACAGTAATTCTTAACAGAACAAAGGTGATTATAAAGGAGGATAAGTATAAGTAATGGTTGAATTTAAGAGAAACAAAGAAACAGGAATACTTGAAGCATGGGAAGACGGAAAGAAAGTTGGTGCTGTAATAACAATGGGTGATGAGGTAGGAGGTAGCGGAGATGCAGTACAGGATAGATGACCATACGAAAGAAGTTATTGCAAAAGTCACAAGTCAGTCAGAACTTGTGTTAAAGGTTATAGGGCAAAAGATGGTTGATTACGCACAAGGTGAAGCACCTGTTGACACAAGTACCCTGAAGAAGAGTATAGCTTTTGACAGCGACAGCAAGAGAGCAAGAGTAGGCTCTAATGTCGTATATGCGGCAAGGCAGGAGTTTGAGGAAAGCTATCATCACAAGGTTGGTAAAGCGCACTATCTGAGAGATGCAGTAGGAAACCACACTGATGAGTACAAAGCACTTATAGAAGATTATCTTAATAGCTTGACCTAAGAGTGGTATTATGCTATAATAATAATTGCCAATGAAAATCCCCCTCTAAAATTTTTCATTGCATCATATAATGTACTTACACCCCCAAAAAGGCAAGATTTTGATTTTTCAAGGTCTTGCCTTTTTTCTTTTGACATTTAGAAAAAAGTGTGTAGGATAGAGGTAAAAAGTGTAGGATAAACGGCTTAAAAAAAAACCTTTTCATTTATATATACACCTATAGACTTTTTATATTTATATACATTTCATACATTTTCATACATAAAAAAATATATATAAATATATATAATATATATATTAAATTAACAGATATTGACATATAGATGCAAAAATTCTGTGTAGGATAGATTTTTTTATCATACACACCTATTTTAGGGGTTGCATTCTTGTATACAATCTTGTATATTATCTTTAGAATCTAATTTGAACTCTAAAGGAACAGAGACGAAGAAAAGTAAAAGGAGATTAGAAAAAATGGCACTTACAAGAAAATATTTATCTGCGATGGGTATTGATGCTGAAAAGATTGATGAAATAATCTCAGCACATACAGAGACTGTGGAAGGTCTTAAAGAAGAGATTTCCAAGTATAAGACAGAAGCTAAGGACTTAGAAGATACAAAGAAGACTCTTGAGGCTACTCAGAAGGAATTGGGCGAGCTAAAGAAGACTGTGGAAAATAATGAGTTTGAGTCTAAGTACAATGATTTAAAGACTGAATTTGAGAACTTCAAAACAAATATCGAGACTAAGGCTGTGAAAGAAAAGAAGGCTGTGGCATACAAGGAACTGCTTAAAGAGGCAGGTGTATCAGAAAAGAGATTTGATGCCATTGCTAAGATTTCAGGGGAAGATATAGATAAACTTGAATTTGATGATGACGGCTCGGTAAAGGACAAGGATAATGTCATTAAGGGCATTACAGAAAATTGGTCAGAGTTCATTCAGAAGAAACATGTGAAAGGCGCAGACGTTGAAACTCCACCTATCCATGGCGCAGGTGAAGAAGGTCGTAAGGTAAGTAGAGCGGCTAAAATCGCTCAGCAGTATCACGAAAACCTATATGGAAAGACTAAGGAGGAATAAGTTATGTCTTTTATTGCAGACGGAAGAAAGGGCGTTGTATGCGCTCCGGGTTATTTCCTTGCACATGAAGAGTGCGAGAGAAGAACTACAGAGATTCCTACTTCAATGGCGACTACAGCAAGCGATGGTTCTAAGTACGTTCCTATGGGAACAATTTATCCATCAGCTAACAGTTCAGCTAAGGGAATCGTTTATGAAGATGTTGATGTGTCTACAGGTAATATGGCAGGCTCAGTAGTTTATAAGGGAACTGTATACGAAAGCAGACTTCCACAGGCTACAGCTACATATTCTGAGGCTTCTAGCGTAACATCAGCAGATAACCCTACTACAAAGGGTTGGTATGAAAAGGATGGGGATACTTACTCATCATCTGTGGACACAGTAGCAGACCCTGACAAGACATACTATGAACAGGGTGGCACATCACCTAATTATACTTATACAGCAGTTGAAGATGTGGAGTATGGCGACAATCCATCAGCTCTTGGACTTTATGAGAGAAGCGGTAGCTCACCAAATTATGTGTATACACTTTCTGAGGATACACAGGCTGATGGTTCAAAGACATATTACGCATTTGATGGTTACAAACTTGGCTCAACTATAAAGAATGCACTCAAGACAGCAGGCATTACTTTTGTTGACGAGCCAAGTGATGTAGTAAGACCATATTAAGGAGGATTAAGATATGCCAAAAATTGCATGGGAAAATAATATCTTAGGTTTCATTCCAAAGACAGATTGGCTTGATATTCCATTTAACCCAACTCGTCAGAATGACCCTGCTGATATTCTTTTTGGAGATAAGAAGACTGATAACCTTGTGGCAGAATGGGAAAGTATTGCGGCTGAATATCAGATTCCTGTAATGGCTCAGTTCCATGGCTTCGATACAGAAGCAAAGACCACTTTCAGAGTGCCTATTGATAATCACAATATCGAAAAGGGACTTATTAAGGTTAAGATTAATCAGTCTGAAAGAATGAGAGCATTACTCAGAAGTGGTGTTCAGAACGACCAGATGTATGACTATGTCATCAGAGACGGTGTCCGCCTTGGTGAACAGGTTATCACAAGAACAAAAGTTGCAAAGAATGAACTTCTTGCAACAGGTAAGATTACAATCAAGGAAAATGACCTTGACCTTACTGTTGATTATGGCGTTCCTAATGCACAGACAAGTATCACTCTCAACCTTGATGTTGATGCAGATATACCATCTCAGCTTCAGGATATCGTTGACAAGGCTCTTGAAAAGGGAGTAACACTCACAGGAATGTTCACCTCGAAGAAGAATCTTACAAAGATGCGTCAGAATAAGTATATTCAGACAGCAATTCTTGGTGCTAATGGGGTTGGAACACTTGTTAAGACAGCGGAGCTTAACGCTTATCTTGATGATGAGTTTGGTATTTCTCAGATAGTTACTAATGACCTCACTTATGGAGAAAGCTCAACAATCGGTGCTGATGGCAGACCTATTGTGAATACAGCTAGATATTTCCCACAGAATAAGATTTCATTCTTTGCTACAAATGCAGGTGGAAAGCTTGGTACAGGTTTATGGGGAGATGCTCCTGAAGCTGATGTGTCTAAGTTCCTTGATGTAACAGGAAGTGGAGAAAGCCCATTTGTCACAATCTCACAGTGGACAGAGAAAGACCCTGCTGTTCTTTGGACAAAGGCAAGCTCACTCTTTATGCCTGTACTCTATAATCCAAATTCACTTTGGATTGCTACTGTTAAGGCTACAAAGAAGGCTTAAAGATAGTCATCTTAATAGGTGCAGGAAACTGCACCTATTTTTTCGATAAAGGAGAATTTATGATTACAGAGATATGCGCATATCTGAAGAATTGGTTTGATAGAGAACAACCAAAGATATATAGCGAGTTTGTTATTGAAGATGGGAATATCTCTCTTGCTAATGGCGAGGATATGGGTATTGCTGTCAATCAGTATTACAGAATCATAGGCAGTGTGTTCAATGATGGTGTGCATAAGTATGGAGATACTACAGATGTCTTAGAAGATGAAAGATTTGTAGGAACTATATGGTTTATGGCAGTGCCTAAAGATGTGATTACTTTATGTGCTGATATACAGGCATGGCAGAACAAGTATGGTTCTGCTGACTCAGTTAATATGAGTCCGTTTACAAGCGAAAGCTTTGGAGGATACAGCTATTCAAAGGGTAGCACTTCAAGCGATTCTAAGACCATCTCGGCAGTTCCTACTTGGGAATCCACTTTTGCATCAAGACTAGCGAGGTACAAGAAATTATGAGTTTATTGGATGAAGCTTTTGAAGAATTCACAATAATAAATAAGGTCACTAGCAATGATGGATATGGTGGTCAGGTTACTACTTGGACAGATGGAGCTAAGATTCAGGGAGCTATGGTCTTTGATGCATCAATGGAATCAAGAATTGGTCAGGCTCAGGGTGTCTCATCTGTGTACACATTAACCATTAAGAAGAGTGCAATGCTTGATTATCATGATGTTTTAAGACGCACAAGGGATTCTAAGATATTTAGAGTTACAAGTGATGGTGATGATAAGTTTACACCACAGAGCGCATCACTTGATATGAGACAGGTTACTTGTGAAGAATGGAGGTTGCCAAATGGACAAACAACAAGCTCTACATAGTTTTTGGAGTAAGTTTGGAACTGCTTATGATGCTTATACAGTTCCCGATAATGCTCCATTCCCTAGAATTACTTATGAATGTTCAATAAGTGATTGGGGCGACACTACATTTCTTACAGGCTCAGTATGGGATAGGTCAACCTCTTGGAAGTCAGTCACAGATGTCTGCAATCAGATATCAGAATATATTGGCTTAGGTGGTTGCACTATACCTTATGACGATGGTATGATGTGGATAACAAAGGGAAGTCCTTTTGCAATAAGACTATCAGAGGAAGATGATTCTGTAAGACGCATTGTATTTAACATTAATGTTGAATTTATTTCAGCTAATTAAGGAGGAAAAGAAATGAAATATACACAGATTCCTAGCACTGCATTTCAGAACATTCAGATGAATGCAGGTATTCTTGTAGATAGCTTTGTGCCTGCTACAGGAGCGATTGGAAACATTATTGGTGCTACTTCAGGCGGTGTTAACTTTACTGATTCTGTAGAATATACAGACTTTGGTGAGGATATCGACAACTGTCCTAAGAATACAAAAGAATTAAAGAAGCTTAACTCTCATGAAGTTAAGATGTCAGGAACGTTTGTTACAATTTCTGCGGCAATAGCTAAGAAGCTTGCAGGCGCATCAGATGTTGACGAACTTGATGCAACTCACATCGTCCCAAGAAACGACCTCGATGCATCAGACTTTGAGGATTTATGGTGGATTGGTGACTACTCAGATGAGAACACAGGAGAGAATGCAGGCTATTGTGCTATTCACATGAAGAATGCACTTAATACAGGTGGTTTTCAGATTCAGTCTACAGATAAGGGTAAAGGACAGTTCGCATTTGAATTTACAGGTCACTACAGCATGAATGCACAGGATGAAGTGCCTTATGAGATTTATATTAAGCAGGGTGGCGCAAATCCTACACCTGTAGTTCTTCTCAATAAGCATTCAGCAACTATTGTGGCAGGCGATACTCTTACACTTAAAGCTTCAAAGATTCCTGCTGATGCAGTAGTATCATGGAGTTCTTCAGATGATACAAAGGCGTCTGTTAACGCAGGAATAGTAACAGGTGAGTCAGCAGGCTCAGCAATTATTACAGCTTCAATTACAGTTGATGGAGTAGCTTATACTGATACATGTACAATCATTGTAGAAGCCGCTCCTGAAGAAGAGCCTAACGGCTAGAAAGGATTAAGAAATGAGAAAGTTATCAGAGTACAAAGATAAAGAGGCTATTGAATTACTAGCCAATATGCTTGAACCAACAGCTAAGATATTCGGAGATAAGGAAGTATCAAGGCAGATGGTTAGCGGAAACAAGATAAAAGCAATACAGCTTGCATTAAAGAGATATCCTGATGCGGTTATTGAATTACTTGCTGTGTTAGAAGGAGTGCCTGTTAACGAGTATCATTGCAATATCGTTTCGCTTCCACAGGTACTTTTAGCGGTCATGAATGATGAGGATTTAAATGGTTTTTTTACGGAGCAAGCCAAGAGCGATTCAGAGTCTACTTTTGGCTCTGCTACGGAGAATACAGAGGCTCAGGAAAGCATTTCGTAAAGTACCTGTTATCAAAAATGGCATACGATGCAAGGGAATGGGGATATAAGTATTATGTCTCTGATTCCCTGCAATGTATACCACAGAACAAATATATGGCTCATAGTTTAAGAGAAGTATTGCGTCCTGAGCAGAAAGCCGATAATAGAAGCGGCGATGACATTGCTATGGATGTGATAAGAAAGGCAGGGTTAATGGCTTAATGTCACTTAAAGCATTTGAAATATTCGCACAATTATCCCTTGACTCCTCTAATTTTGAAAAGGGCTTAAACGATTCAAAGAACATGGCTGAAAAGATAGGCGGTGGTCTTACAAAGGCAGGCAAAAAGATGTCTAAACTCAGCTTAGCTGTAGGAGGTCTTGGCGTTGCTTCAGTAAAGACTGCCGCTAATTTTGAACAGTCAATGGCACAGGTCGGTGCTACAATGGGCTATTCTGTTGATGAACTTCACGACTCAACAAGTGAGGCATCACAGAATATGAAGATGCTGTCTGACTTTGCGCAAGAAATGGGTGCAAAGACAAAGTTTAGCGCATCGGAATCAGCAGATGCCTTGAATTATATGGCACTTGCAGGATATGATGCAGAAAAATCAATGCAAATGTTGCCAAATGTGCTTAACCTTGCCGCCGCAGGCGATATGGATTTGGCACGTGCGTCCGATATGGTTACAGACGCACAGACGGCATTTGGTATGGATATACCGAGAACCACACAGATGGTTGATGAAATGGCTAAAGCCGCATCTACAGGTAATACATCTGTTGAGCAGTTAGGTGATGCATTCCTTACTGTAGGTGGTCTTGCTCAGGAATTAAATGGCGGTATGGTCACACTTGCAGACGGTACACAGGTATCTGTTGATGGTGTGCAGGAACTTGAGATTGCTCTTACAGCAATGGCTAACTCGGGTATTAAGGGTTCTGAGGCAGGTACTCACATGAGAAACATGCTGTTAAAACTTTCAAGCCCAACATCAGACGGTACTCAAAGGCTTGCTGAATTAGGTGTAGCTGTGTTTGATGATACAGGAAAAATGAGGTCTTTAAAAGATATTATGGGAGACCTTAAAGACAACATGTCTAATATGATTCCTGTATTTGAAAAAGAATACAAGGCTATGCAGGAGATGAGTCCTGAAGAGCTTACAAAAGCAATCGAAGATGGCAATATAGCTGTTGAGCATTTTGGTGTTTCATTGCTTGATAATGAGGGCAATCTGAGAGATTGGAATGATATTCTTTTAGATATCAATGATACTTTTGAAAATGGCGCACTTACTCAGGAACAAAAGATACAGTCAATAAGTGATTTATTTAATACAAGAGACCTTGCATCTGCTGAGTCTCTCTTAGGCGCAGTTAATCAAGATTGGGATTCAATAGGTGAATCTATTCTTGGTGCAGAAGGTGCGGCACAGAAAATGGCTGATGTACAGCTCGATACCTTAGAAGGTCAGATTACAATCATGAAATCAGCTTTAGAAGGTGCGGCGATATCTTTTGGTAAATTATTAATTCCACACTTGACAGAAGCGGCTAAGAAACTTCAGGGATTCTTAACATGGCTTGGTGAACTTCCTGAAGGCAGTAAGAAAGTTATACTCATGGTTGGCGGTATTGTAACAGCACTTGGTCCATTGCTTGTTGGAATAGGCAAGGTCGCTACAGGAATAGGTGGTATCATGAAGCTTGGAGGCTTGCTAAGTAAGATATCTGGATTAACAGGTATTGTAACCAAACTTGGCGGAGCTTTGGGATTTCTGACAAAGATACCTGTGGCAGGTTGGATTGGAATAATCATTACTGCAATTCTTGCAGTTATGTCTTGCTTAGATGGTGGCGAGGAAATGGTTGCTGAGTTACCTGACAAAATTATGGAAGTAATTCAGAACATCATTGATGGAATTATTGATGCAATCCCAACTATCTTAGAGATGATTCCGACTGTGTTAGATGGCATAATAAACATGATTATCGAGTTTGTGCCTGCTATGATTCAAGCAGGAATACAGATATTCACCGCTCTTGTGCAGGCGTTACCTACTATTATAGATAATATTGTAGCGGCTATTCCACAGATTATCGGGTCTGTACTTATGACTTTAACAAATGCAATTCCACAGATTATCTCAGCAGGTATCACATTGATATCGTCTTTGGTACAGGCATTGCCTACTATTATACAGAATGTCGTAGCGGCTATCCCTCATATTATTTTGGGACTTGTAGAAGCTATTATTAAATCAATTCCAAAGATAGCTGAGGCAGGTCTTAACCTTTTAAAAGGTTTAGTTCTTAACTTAGCGCAAGCTATAGCTTTTATTGTTACAAAGCTCCCATCAGTAATTGTAGGAATGGTTAAGGCTTTAGGAAATGGTATTAAGGAATTTGCAAATGTCGGTCTTAATCTTGTAAAAGGCTTATGGAATGGTATAAGCAATGCTAAAGATTGGGTTATTGGCAAGATTAAAGGATTCGGTGAAGATATCCTTAACGGTATCAAGAGCTTCTTTGGTATCCATTCTCCATCAAGAAAATTTGCTGAGGTTGGTAAGTATCTTGCATTAGGTCTTGGAGTTGGTTGGGAAGATAATATTGATGGAGTCACTGACGACATTATGGATTCTCTCAATATGGATTTAAACAATGCTACTGTTGACGGTATACCTACTGTGGACGCAACTACAGGAGTTCAGCTTGCAGGAGTAGGTGGTGTCGGTGGAGGAGATATCATAATTCCTGTGTATATTGGCACAAATAAGCTTGATGAGATACTTATTAAGCAGGAACAGATAAAGAACTACAGAAGTGGAGGGCGATAAATGTTAAATGAATATCCAACTTATTTCAATACTTTTGAGTTGCCCTTCACAAAGAAGTGGTCAGAAGATTATGACACGATAGAAGAGGTCAACACAAGTGAGGCAGGTACTGATATAGTCGATGTTGCAAGATATAATAAACTTAGCGTATCTTGTAGCATTGGCTGTCTATCAACTATGGCTAAGCAGTTAATGGCTTTTTCTGAAATGCCATATTTTACTTTAAAAAAGTATGATATACTTACAGAAGCATATAAGGAATACACAGTTCGTATGAGAGATTTTAAAGCTGACAGAATAGAGCAATCTGAAGGCGTTACAGTTTCAAATGGACTGTGGAAAGTATCTTTCAAATTGGAGGAGTTTTAAGAATGTATAATGTATCTAATAAATACATAGAGGCTATGCAAGAGCCAACTATACAGTCTAAGCTCCGTATTGTATTAGATGAGGAGGAGCTTACCGAGAGTCACATCTTGGCAGGCTCTTTTTCAATATCAAATCAATGCACCGATACAAGCAATGTAGTTCTAGGCTCTGTGTATATTGCAGAGCTTGAAGTAACTTTTCTGAGGAATGTATCAGTCGCACGAAACTATTGGATAGGCAAGACCATAAAGCCTTATTATCAATTAAAGGTTGATGAAGATGAGTGGGAAGAAGTCCCTCTTGGCGTGTATACAATTTCAGAAGCAACGCATTCCGCATCAGGCACAGAAGTCAAAGCTTATGATAACATGAGTTTACTTGATAAAAACCTGCACATGGATACGACCACAGGAACACCATATGCCCTCTTATCAATGATGGCTGATACTTGTCATGTGACGCTTGGCAATACTGAGCAGGAAATCAGAGCATTGCCTAATGGTACAGAGACTCTATCTGTTTACACGCCAAATGACCTGAAGACTTGGCGAGACCTTATTGCTGAAGTTGCTGAGGTTTGTGGTTGCTTTTGTTATGCAGACAGAGATGGCAATATCGCATTAAAGAGATTGTATACAAGCTCTTATGCTAATATTGACACTTATCATAGATTTAAAGGTGCTAAGGTATCAGACTACACTACTTATTATTCAGGTGTTTCTGTTGTCAACATGAAGACAGAAAGCACTGAGTATTATGGCGATTTGTATGATGATACAGGCACGACAATGAATCTCGGTCAGAATCCATTATTGCAATACGGAACTAAGAATCATAGAGAAGAAATGGCAAGGCGCATACTTGCAGAGATTGAGTTATATCGCTATACGCCTTGTGAAGCAAGTCTTACAGCACCTTTTTGCTGTTATGACTTAGGCGATGTGCTAACTTTCACAGATGGCTTAGCAGGAATCTCAAGTGCTGTGTGCATAATGAGATATGAATTTGCAAGGTCGGAATTTGAAATCAGATGCTATGGCGCAGACCCTGAGTTGGCGAACGCAAGAAGCAAGGTTGATAAAGACATCAGTGGTCTTTTAGCTAATGCAGAGCAGGACAAGTATGTTGTATATGCTTTTAAAAATGCTGAAGCAATCACCATTCCTGATGGACAAACCGTAAGAGTTATAAATTTAAGAATCGCATCTATCACTGATACAGATGTGGTATTCCATGGCGAAGTGCTTTGCAATGAATTGGTTGACAATGGCAAAGCGAAGGTCCATTATAAACTTAATGGAAGTGAGATTAATTATAACCCACAAGAGACTTGGATTGATGGAAAGCATATCTTGAGCTTGATGTATAACATGGCTATAGACAGCTCGTCTCAGTATCAATTTGAAGTATTGATAGAATCAATAGATGGCGAGATTGAGATAGGTGTGGGAGAAGCAAATGGTATTATTTCAGGTATCGGCTTAGTTGCATCTAATAAATGGACAGGCTACCTTGATTTCCAAGAAAGAATCGGAAGAATCAATCTTGACGATATTACGATTAAGCCATTCACTGACACAACATTTAATGTATCAACCAAGACTCCGACAGGCGATAGCTTAACGGATGAACTTGGAACAATCACACTTGATACAGACATTGTAACTATAAAAGGCTTCACAGAGGCTTTATATTTCAACAAATACCCATTACATGAACATTATTGGCGAGAAATCCAAGACATGAAATGGTCGGAAGTTGAAGATACATATTTCTGGTAAGAAGGAGGAAGGACAATGATTTATTCAGCTAATTATGGCTTAAAAGAACCACAGAAAAACGTGGACTTAGCTGATGTCAATGACATCAACTACAATACTGAAGCCATAGACGGACTTATACATAACACGCAGGTGTCTCTAGCCCCTGCTTATGACCATACGCTCACATATGAAGTGGGCGATTTGGTCATGTATGACACCTTGCTGTACGAATGTATTACAGCAATCGCTACTCCCGAAGCGTGGGATAGCACTAAGTGGCAGAGGGCATATTTAAGCGAGAATGCAGGCGGAGGCGGAAATGCAAATGTAACAGAGATTTCATACTCTCAGTATTCAGCATTAACACCTGCTGAAAAGGCAAACGGAACTATCTATATGGTAACTGATGACCCAAATGATAGCGCAGGCGGTGGCGGTGGTGGCGGAGTTAATTATTCCACTACTGAGCAAGATACAGGCTTGACTTGGGTTGATGGTAAACATATTTATCAGAAATCTTTCACAAGGACTAATCAAGTCTATGGCGGAGGAATGACATTTGATACGGGCGTATCTAATATTGATACGCTTATCAATGATAGATGGTGCGTATATGGAGCAATAAACGTATCTAAACCTGTAACTGCCGAAGGTGATTATATCAGATGTATACATAGTGGTAATGGAATCCTTACGATAGGAGCAAGTAACATTTTCTTTAACGCCGCATCAAATAGAACGTGGACTCTTACTATTTGGTACACAAAAGCATCATAAGAAAGGAGAAAGCATGAATATTAAAGGACATACAAGTATTGAATTAACAGATATCAATACGGGCAAGGTAGAAAAGTTTGAAGATGATAATATGGTAACTAATGCTATCAGCCTTTTTTACAAGAGTGGTGGAATGACTAACCCTAGCGCATTTAATGACCTCTTAAAGACTGATGCTGTAGAAAATCTGTTAGGTGGCATCTTATGTCTTGATGATACCATCACAGAATCAGCAAACATTGTTCATGTGCCTACGGGAGTTAACATGGTTGCAAATGGTTCAGTTGGTATTCTTAACAGTGGCAACCCTCCTGAACTTGGCTCATACAACGAAAGTGAAAGTGGTTGGCAACAGGACGGAAGTTATAAGTTAACATTTGACTATACAACTTCACAAGGTAATGGAGTTATTAAGTCAGTATGCATGACAAGTAAATACGAGGGGCTGAAAGGTATAGGAAATACCTCTAATACAAGTAGAAGTGCATCAGCCCCACAGACACAGGCGACTTATAATGCTATAAATCGTATGGGGTTTAGTAGAAAAGGAGAAGCTGAATTTGTTGGTGTATATAACAATAAGGTGCACGTAATCTCAGCGTACGATAACACTAATCACAAAGTTACTATGAGTGAGTATGCTTTGCCTGTTACAAGTCTTGATTTAAGAGATAAGGCGACAGCAAGGCTTGTGGCTACAAGAGAAATAAGCTTGCCAAGTCCACTCAATACTTTAAATTTTGAGTTTAGTGGTGCTATAACTGATAGGACAGGTAATAAGTACAGGGCAGTGGATAGAGTAGTCGATGGTCAATATGCTTATCTCTTATATGCCTACTTAGGACAAGAGAATATCGGCTACACCACATATTATTCTTATTTCTTATCTGATAATTACCCTGTATATATTGTTAAGTATGATATGGTTAACCACACATTTACTGTTGAGGAAACCCTTACAGCCTCAGTTGTAGGCTTTTCAAATGAAAGCAGACAGCATGGTTTTCAGACAGTCACATTAAGCAAGAATTATATACAGTGGGAAGAACACGTTATCACTATCAATAATACTTCTGACGTAAACGATATCAGCGGTTTTGATGATTATAAGTTTAACAAAACTTTCCTCAAGGTTGATGATGACCATATACAATGTGAGAAGATGCTTGTGGACTTAGCTAATGCCACAGCAAAGCCTGTAAATAGTGGAATTTCTTACAATCGTATAGGTGATGTAAATGGCTCAATGCACTATGGATTTGCTTATGAATATATACAGTCTGTGAATGATGCTATAAGTGTATTCATATGGCGCAATCCTAGTTATATAGCCACTATAAATAACCTTGAAAATGCAGTAGAAAAGACAGGTGACAAAACGATGAAAGTCACCTATATCTTAACTTTCACAGATTAGGAGGTGATTAAATGGCGATTTACTATAACGGTCACTTACAATCCACAAAAGGCGGTGGAGGTTCAAGTGGTGGCGGTGGAATAGACTACTCTACCACAGAGCAGGACACAGGACTTAAATGGGTTGATGATAAGCCGATTTATCAAAAGACATTTAATACATCTATCAATTCAAGTATAGACATCACTGCATTAAATATTGACAACATTACAGAGTACAAAGGGATGTGGAGGGCAACAAACGGGTCACAGTACGGATTAGATTGTTTCGCATATGCGGAGTATAAATCTCGTATGATATTTAATGCAAGTAACACATCCATGTATTTAAGTGTAGAAGGTTGGACATTTGCAAGCGGTTTTGTAACTATTTTTTACACCAAAACAACAGATACAGTATAAGGAGGTAGAAAGAAATGAATAAGTTTAGATTTTATGTGATGAAAGATGGAACAGTGGGAAGAGAATTTCTTAATTATCCGACATATGATGAAGCATTATCAGCCATGTATCAGGACTTAGGCTATGCGGTTGCTGATGAGAATACGGTGTCATGTATGTGCGAGCTTATTAATGACAGCGGTAGGGTTGTTAAGTGCGAGAGATATGAAGGGGCGGTTAACGAGGCTTAAAGGACATTAAAGGAGGACTTGTAAAAGGTATGAGCGACACACTTATTGCGTGCTTAGTAACAGGCGGGATAAATTTAATTGGAATAGTTCTCTCAAATAGTTCAACAAGAGAGAAGATTGTTAATATGTTAAAAGTTCAAGATGCTGTGCAAGACGAAAGAATCAAGCAGTTAAAGGCAAGTGTAGACAGACACAATCATTTTGCAGAGAGGATTCCTAAAGTTGAGACAGAGATTCTCGACCTAGAAAAGCGTATTGACAGATTAGAAAGAAAGGAGTAATCGTATGAAGAAGAAATGGTACAAAGATAAGGAATGGTGGGCTATGGCTTTTGAAAGAGCATTAAGAACGTGTGCTCAGTCAGCCATTGCATTAATTGGCACAGAAGCAGTCATGATGAGTGATGTGAATTGGCTTCATGTATTATCAGGAGGCGTATTTGGAGCTATATTATCAGTCTTAACATCAGTTGCTTTTGGAGTTCCTGAATATGGAAAGGAGAGCGAATAATGTTAAATGGTATTGATGTCTCTGCTTGGCAGGGCGACATTAATTGGAAGAAAGTTAAGGATAGCGGTGTAGAAGCCGTTATCCTAAAAGCAGGCGGTTCTGATGATGGCTTTTATACAGACTCTAAATTTGAAGCTAATTACAAAGGAGCAAAGGAAGTAGGACTCAAAGTAGGTGCTTACTACTTTGTGGGAAGTCAGTTTGTGACAAGGGCAGATGGTGAAGCTGATGCTTTAAGATTCCTTAATATCATTAAAGGCAAACAGTTTGATATGCCTGTATATGTTGACGTAGAAGCCACAAGACCTGAAGATAAAGAAGGAGCAACAAATGCAACCTCAGCTTTTTGTCTTTATATGGAACAGAAAGGATATTTTGTAGGCATCTATGCTAGTGAGGTAAGTGGCTTTAGAGATAGGCTTAATGATTCTAAACTTGGTTCATTCACACATTGGGTAGCTTGCTATGGTGATGAAGAACCTGCTATCAAATATGGTGGTTGGCAGTATTCAAGTAGCGGTAAAGTCAATGGCATTGATGGTAATGTAGACATGGATAAGTTTGAGGATTATTCAGACGTAATCATCAAAGGTGGCTTTAATGGATACGCTAATAAGATTAAGAAAGAGGCAGTCCTTCCAACAAAGAAAGTCACAGAAATTAAGCATAAGTCAAACGATGATATTGCTAATGAAGTTCTTAAAGGACTTTGGGGTAATGGCGATGATAGAAAAGCCAAGCTTGAAAAAGCAGGATATAATTATGATGCTGTACAGAATATTGTGAATAAGAAAGTGCAGGGAGTAGATGGATATAAGATAGACTCTACTTATACAGTCGTGACACCTTGTGGACTGAACATAAGAAAGAGCGCAGATAAATCATCTGCTATAGTTGGCACAATCTCAGCAGGCAAGAAGGTATCTGCGCTTGATATTCTAACCTCAAGAGATTATACTTGGTTCAAGACAGCGGATGGATATATCTGTGCAAGAGAAGGCAATGAGAGATATATTAAATAAATAGTTGATTTTGGCTGAAATTTAATATATAATATCATTGTTAGGTTTTAGGGTTTTAATATTTAAGGAGTCGGTGGTATCGTGGACGATAAGAACGTGAAAGATGTGCCTTATATAGTGTATGAAGGGGCTATGGCAAGGTCTGAGCGTCATATAAAAAGACTTGTGGTTGTTCTTGTGATAACTACAGTCTTGCTTGCATTAACAAATATTATTTGGGTATATATGTGGAATTCCTATGAATATGTCGGCGATACCACAAGCTACTATCAGGATGGAGAAGGAAACAACATTATAGGAGACGATAACAGTATTTATGGGGCAGAGAATGACTAAGACTACCAAGTATCGCAAGAAAAAGAATGGTAAGTCAAAAGGTTTGAGAAGAAAAAAGAAAAAGTAAATGGTTGAGTATTCCAATAGCCAAGTCTCGAAAGCTATAGACGAGTGGATACACTCTGAAAGGGATAGGGCAATCTTAAAAAGACGCTTAATTGATGGGCTAACTTATGAAGCATTAGCTGAAGAGTTTAGCATGTCAACAAGGCAGATTAAAAAAATAGTTTATAAGACAAGTGAATCCTTGTTTTGTCATCTTATTTAACCTCTTATGAAAAGGGTGCGTAGTTAGGGAAATCCTAATTACGCATTCTTTTTATTTTTTTTAAAAAAATCTATTGACATTAACAATTTATCATGTTATTATTATTATAGTTAATAAATAAAAAACGAAAGCCCATTAGGAGGATGAATAATATGATAGCTATAAAGAATTGGTTCTTAGAAAAAAATATGATGAAAGGTTTTTACGGTAAGGAACTTATCGTAAAGAAGGAAACAGAAAAGGCAGTTCTTATTACAATCAAAGGTTTTTCAAGTGATTGTTGGATTCCAAAGAGTTGCTTATGCAATGAATGGGAAAAGCAGACAAGTCCATTTGATTATCATGATTATCTTGAAAACCTTTATCATGAAGCTTATAAAAAAGGAATAATTGAAAACCGCACAATAAAGAGTGGAAGAAATACATACGCAGGTGATGCTTTCATACATCAGTGCACAAATAAAGAACTTCAGAAAGCACTTGATTCTTACAATATCGAGCACATGACATATACAGAATTCAAGAACAGATAAAAGGAAGCCGAAAGGCTTCTTTTTTTGTGCATAAAAAATGCACGAAAATATCACCTTTTGCTCATTTTATGTGCAAGCCCTTTGATGTATTCTGTATACAATCAAAGGAGGAAGGATATGTATAAATATTTCAATCCAAATCCACTTGGCAGGTCGGTGGATGATGGCATTATAAGGGCTTTATGCAAAGCCACAGAAAAGCGTTGGGATGATGTATTACTTGACCTCTTTGTATCGGCTTATAATCTTGCAGATGTTCCCACAAGCTCAGCGGTATGGGGAGACTATCTCAAGAAAAATAATTTCAAACAATTTTTAATCTCGGAAGAAAAAACAGTAAAAGAATTTTGCGAATTGAATAATAATGGCGAATATATTGCAGTCACTCCAAGTCATGCTGTCTATGTTTTAGATGGCAATTATTATGATGAGTGGGACAGCGGAGAAGAAGAAGTAAGCTATTTCTTCAGGAGGGAATATGTATAATTACAATCCTTATCAGTATTATCAGCCACCACAGCCTCAAACACAGAATCTACTGCCGCCTCAACAGATTATGCAGACCAATGGAAGACCTACTTTTGAAGCATTTAAGATGTCACCTAACAGCTCTATCTTATTGGCTGATACGACTGCGCCTATCGTGTGGAAATGCACTACTGACGGACTAGGCAATGTGACAAGTGAAGCCTTTGATATAACCCCTCACAAGGAGATTCCTGTAATAGATACTACAGCTATTCTAAGTGAGATGAATGACAGAATTACAAGATTGGAGGAGTTAGCAAATGCAAAATCCACTACTCAGCGGAAGTCCTCAAAACGGAATGATGCAAATGTTGAAGATGCTCAAGAGTAATCCACAGCAAGCATTACAACAGATGATGATGAACAATCCTAAGATGCAGGAAGTCAATAATCTTATAAAACAGTATGGCTCACCTGAGCAAGCCTTTAGACATAAGGCGCAGGAAATGGGTATAAATCCTGATGAAGTTATCAATTTGCTAAAATCGGCAAAATGATATAGACCAATACTAGAAAGGAGGACTTACTATGGACAATGGACTTACAGCTAGTGATATTGCTTTACTCGGCAACAATAATGGCATGTGGGGAGATGGTGGTGCATTCATGTGGATATTTGCCCTCTTAATCCTTGCAGGCGGTGGCTTCAATGGTTTTGGCAATAACAATTTTGCCAATGCTATTGGCTACGAGAATCTTGCCACAAGCAATGAAGTTCAGAGAGGCTTTGACAATCAGAACAGTATGGCTAATCAGAGAGATATCCTGAATGCTGTCAATGCAGGCACAGCGCAGTCTGTAGCCACTACAAATCAGACTTTCCATGATACTCTCGGCATCATACAGAATCGCTATGATGAACTTGCAAGAGACATCAGCGCACTTGCAGTTGGACAGGCTAATCAGCTTGCAAAGAGTTCTGAATGTTGTTGTGAAACAAAGCAGTTAATCATGCAGAATAACTATGACGGAGCTATGCGTGATGCCGCTACAAATGCAAACTTCACAGCGCAGATTCAGAGTGTGAAAGACATGATTGCTCAGGACAAGATTGAGTCTTTACAGGCTCAGGTGTCACAGCTTCAGCTTGCACAGGCTACAGCAGGAGTTCTCAAGTTCCCTAATCAGTGGAGCTATGGGGCAGGACCATTCCCACCAATCTTTGGAGGTTGTGGTTGTCAGCAGAACATTTAACGCTCTTTTAAGCGAGGTTTTTAAGAGGGTAATATTATTTACCCTCTTTTTATTTTAAAGGGCTAAAATCGCCTTATATGGCATCACAGGAGGTATATATAATGAGCAGGAGTTTAATTCAGACAGTTAATCAGACGTCACAAAATGTTGCCGCCAATGGAATCATTTCACTTGGTTCAGTTCTCAGGAGATTTGGCTGTAATTGCAGATTATCAGGAAATGCAATCGAGGTAGTGGGCGATGGCTATTACAAAGTAGATTGTAATGTATCAGTTACACCAACAGCGGCAGGAGCTGTCACAGTTGCAATCTATGATAATGGCGTTCCTATTACAGGCGCAATCGCCTATGGTGCAGTATCCACGGTAGGCAACTCAGTTACACTGCCAATAGAAACAACTATTAGACAGAGATGCTGTGATAATGCTGACTCACTGACAGTTGTGCTTTTAGAAGGCGCAGGTGTCGTAAAGAACATAGGAGTAAGAGTTGAGAAAGCTTGATGACGGATTCCTTGACATTATATCGCTTATAAGTTTTTGTATAGGCTTGCAGAATTTAGGTCTTAACATAAGCCAAGATGACTTACAAAAGGAATCTGAAAGACTTGATAAGGCATTGCGAGATAATGTTGAGGAAATCCATAAACACTTAAAAGAACAAGACAGAATGCTAAAGGAGTTGCTGAATGACAAGAATCAAAGAGTTGACAGATGAAATGAAAGATGAGCTTCACTCAGCCAAGTGCTATGCGGAGGAGTATCTGACATTCAAAGCTAAAGACAACAGCATGTGGGCTAATCGATATAAAGAAATGGCACAGGACGAAATGAAGCATGCAGGCTATCTACATGAGAGAGTTGTGGCAGAGATAGAAGAACTGAGGAAAGTCTATACGCCACCACAGGACATGTTAGATAAATGGGAGTCAGACCATAAGAAATATATCGAGAAAGCCGCTTGGATTAAGCAGATGTTAACATTATGACATTAGAAGAAATTAATAGAGAAATATCACAGCTTGAGCCTGCGGAGATTAATGTGCGCAATGTTCAAGTGTTATCAAGCTTGTATACAATAAGAGAAAACTTTTCCAAAAGCTTTGTTCCTACTGTATACAAGATGCCCGAGTTAAAAGGCTCGGAGCTTAACGAAGCCGTATCAGACATGCAGATTTATGACTTATTAGAAATATTGAATGAACACATGGAAGTCGTAAAAGCATTAATGCCAAAGGAATATCAAGCTGTGATAGACAGAATGAGAGAAGCTAAGTAGCTTCTCTTTTTTTGACTTTATAAAAAATAAAAATTTTTTAAAAAATATATTGACATTATATCTAGGAGATGTTATAGTATAGTTACAAACAAAAAACAACAACCCATTAGGAGGATAAAAAATTATGAAGAGAACTTACACAAGAACAATAACAATCGACAATTTAAAAGAAGCTACAGTTAAGCTTTTCGTAGGGGATAAGGAAGTTGAATATACAGGAGTTATCGCTTGGGACATCATCGAAGGTGGTAAGGAAGCAGAAGAAATCGAAGCTGAAACAGATGAAAGCGGAATTGACGAGAGTCATTCTTACTTAGTTCTTCACTTTGAAAATGGTGAAACATCAACATTCAGAAATTCACATGTAGATATGTTTATCAGATAGGAGGAAACGGATATGGCAAAGAAAGATTTTAACGAGTTCAGATTCGCAGGCTTAGATTTTAAGCCTGCATCAAACAAATATTGGACTATGAAGCGTGTAAACGCTGATGAAACAAAGATTGTTGTAAATGTTGGAAGTCATCATTTACAGAAAACAAAATACGGATACGCACTTATTCTTGATGAAAAGCACGTTGTGTTCATTAAGGATTGGCAGGTAAATCAGAACTACTTTGGCAACGAAGTGCTCCTCACAAAGGAGTATTTCAACGTTAAGGAGTGGGGACAGTGGGAGTCATTTGGAGATGAACCACAGAACCTTGAGTGGGCTGAATGGCTCAGGGTTGCAAAGCTTCAGCAGGATGCTGAAACAGTTGTTAAGTGGGAGAAATAATTTTTTTAAAAAAAATTAAAAAAAACTATTGACTTAAATGTCAATAGATGTTATAGTTAATATATCAAATAACAAACCCATTAAGGAGGATGAATATGAGAATAACAGGAAGAGCCATTACAGATAAAGAAAGAGCCATGCTGACAGAGATGGCGAATGCTAAGGGCGCAGATGAAGTCACAATAGGCTTCATGGATTTCTACGATGGATATAACACCCATTGGAAGACGGTAGCTCGTTTTATAAAGAATGATAGGGTAATTGATTGGATTACATTTTAAGGAGGAAGTAACATGATGAGACTGAGACTTTTATTACTTGATACTGAAGCCCTTGACCCAAGACATGCGGTCAGGGAAGTACAGATTGAAACGCTTGATGATTATTACAAGCATCTCAACTGCGATACTTTTGACATTGCGAATAGACAAGTCGGCAATACAAGATACGACCTATTCGTAGATGACGAGGGATTGCTGAAACAGAATCCTAGAATCTCAGCAATCAACAAGACCACTCAAGAACCGATGCTTGTGGGGAATATTATTTTTGCCAAGCATGACATGAGTGGTGAGACAGTTGGTCTTTCTGATGCAGATATCAGGAACATAAAAGAGAATATCGCAGTGGCAATCATACAAGGCGAAATAAGACCACTTTTGCTCTGCGAATATTAATTATCAATAAATAAATAAAAACCCCTCAAATCGCCTCTAATGAGGCGACAGGGGCATATAAAAAACGAGGAGGATAAATTAGATGGAAGAATTAAATTTTATCAAGAGAAAAGTAGGCATGGTGACAAATGATGTGTCGCTCAGACTTTACAGAACGAAAGGAAAGCGAGACAAGTCGGAAAGAACATCTGTAGCTATAACTTTCTACAATGAGACAGAAAGTTTTGTCACAGGTTACAAGAGTGAGTATATGGTAGTAGCTGTTCTGAAAGACAGAATGTATTTCAAGGTATCGAATGCCGCTGAGGGTTATAAGATATCAGCAAGTAAAGACCATGTAGGCAAGCGTATACAGATATCAGCAAATGTATGCCCTGCACTTGCAAGATTTGTTGAAGTTAACGAGGGTGAGTATCCGCTCAAGTTTGACCCTGACAGAGGGTTACATTACATATTGTGTGATTAAGGCGGTTTTTTCACCGCCTACCTATAAATTATTAATAAATCAATAAAAGTGTCTTAAATGGGCTCATATGAAGTCACAGGGGCATGCAAAAAGAAAAGGAGAACATATTATGAAATTTGAAAAGTTTGTTGAGGAAATTGCCAAGCATTATGATTGTGAAGCAAAAGAAATTGAAAAGAATGGTGAGAAGCTGAAGGCCGTGGAGATAAACACAGGTGGATGCTGTAATCCTGTTGTATATTTCTATGATGAAATGACAGAAGAAGATGTCCCAAAAGTGCTTGAAAGCATCAAGAACAGCATTGAGAAAGCACCAAAGGAAGAAGATGTTCATAAGTACGCAGATTGGGATTATGTCAAGGAGCATCTCAGACCTTGCCTTTGCAGTAAGGGCAAAGCCAAACAGAGCGCACTGACAAGAGACAAGCTTGACCTCACACAGTATCTCAGAGTCATTGTTGACAATGGAAGTTATGTTGTTGAGAAATCTCATATCTTATCTTGGGGAATATCTAAAGACGCAATATTCGAGATTGCAGAGCAAAATGCCGAGAAAGATTACGTGGCAAGATATATGGTTGAAGAGTTAGCCGCTATCACAGGAAAATCACTTGATGACTTAAAAGTAGTGTCACAGGGCAGATGGAAAGAGCAGGTAGTTGCTTCCACAGTTGATAAGATGTATGGAGCATCTGTAATGTTAAGCGATACAACGCTCAAGAAGATTGCTGAACTACTTGAGACAAATGAGTTTTATATTCTGCCAAGTAGTGTGCATGAGATTATCTGTGTGCCTGCCAATGATGATATCGATGAATTCATAGGGATAGTAAGAAACGTCAACGAAAATGTTGTGCTTGATAAAGATTTCCTTAGCGATAATGTCTATATCTGCAAAGATGGAATCGTCAGTGTAGGATAAATGTAAAAAATGTAGGAAATGTATACTAACGTAAATTTCTTTCTATATTTTATATACATATAGACACTTTTTATATACCTATACATTTCCTACACTATTATACATTATCATACATTTTTCATACATAAAAAATATATAAATATAAGTATAAATATATATATTAATAAGGATTTTAAAAAAAATATTGACAATGTAAAAATTATATGTTAAGATATAGTTGAACATAAAAACATACATAAATTTACGAAAGGAGAAAAAAGAAGCATGGACAGAACAAACAAACTTATAAATGATGTGATTTACTTTAGAGCAAGTCACAATCTGTCTCAGGGTAAGTTTGCCAAGCTTTGCAAGGTATCAACTCAGACCATTTACAGCATTGAGAATGGACTTCAGACACCTAGCAAGATGACTGAAGCTAAGATAAGACTTGTAATTGGCGGAGGTGAGCAGTAGTGAAATGTAGTATCTCAAGAGCCAAGCTGTTCAAGTCTTGTAGACGAGCGTATTACTTCAAGTATCATGAGAAGCTGATACCTGTGGAAAGAGCAGAAGCACTTGAGACAGGAAGTAATTATCATGAATTGCTTGAGTGGATTAATCTTCATGGCTCTTTTGATGGCATTGAAGAAGATTATTCAAAAGAACAGGCAATGGCAAGTGCTTATCTAAAATACATCTATCCACATTTTAAAGTAAAAGCTGTGGAGGAATGGAAAGAAAAGCCAATAGGCTCGCATGTCCTCATAGGCAGGCTTGATGGTATTGCTGAGGATGGTTGCATTGTAGAACACAAGACAACATCCATGGAGATTACAGAGCAGTATGAATACAACCTTTTGTGGGATGAGCAGATACTTGCTTATATGTATCTTACAGGTGCTAGGAAAGTATATTATACGGTATGTAGAAAGCCTACAATCAGACAGAAAAAAGGTGAAAGCGATGAAGAGTTTTATCAGCGCATGGTAGAATGGTACGATGTGGATACTGACAGCAAGATAAGGCTTTTAATCATTGAACGTACTGATGAAGAAGTACAGGAGTTTGCTGATTCATTTCAAAACTTATGTGATGAAATGGAAAGCACAAAGCACTTTTATAGGTGTACAAATCATTGCTCTGCATGGGGCAGAAGATGTGAATATAGTTCTATATGCTTGAATTATGACCCAAGCCAAGAATATATAGAATTTACAAAAAAGGAGGATTAATAAGATGGAACTAGGAAAGATTGAGAAGGGTATGCAGTCGCCATATACAGCATTGCTGTACTGCGCTCCCGGAGTAGGTAAGTCTACAGCACTTGGATTAATCGCTGAGAACAGCGAAGGAAATACACTTGTGCTTGATGTGGATAGAACTATCGAAAAGACCCTTGCAAAGGGTGAGGTAGTAAAGAATCTTGACCATATCTTCACGAACAAGATTGATAATATTCATACCTTTACAGATTGGACTGAAAAGCTCAAGGCGGTAACGCCTGAGTGGCTCAAGGAGAATGATATTAGGACGGTATGCGTTGATAATATCTCAGAGCTTGAAAGATGTATTCTTTCAGACCTTGGAGCACAGGGCAAGAATAAGGGTGTTCCTGCACAGGCAGACTATCAGTATATGCAGTTCAAGCTTGTTAACAGCCTTAGATACATGAAGTCATGGGGAGTCAACATAGTATGGACAGCTTGGGAGACTACTGCTGACATAGTGAACATTGATGGAACAAAGTATACAAGAATCGTTCCTAAGATTTCAAATAAAATTGTGGATAATATCTGTGGACTGTGTGATGTAGTTGGAAAGATACTTGCTAAGCAGGATGGAACAAGAGGTATAGTGCTTGAGGCAACACCTACAATCTATGCTAAGAATCAGATAGATACAAGAAAGGGTTGCCTTGTGGAAGATTTTGTAAAGTTTAATGTAAATAAGGAGGAAAACTAATATGTCATGGGAATTTAAGAGAGAGGAATCACAGGGATTTGAGACAAAAATACCTGAAGGAGAGCACAGAGTAAGAATTAAGAGTGCTGAAAAAGCTATCTCGAAGAGTGGAAGAGATATGCTTGTGTTACAGTTTGAGGTCAGTGGATACGATGCTATTATCTATCATTACATTGTATTCCTTGATGATAAGCCCGAGATGACAAACAGAATGCTCACACAGTTCTTTGATAGCTTTAAGGATATTGCTGAGGGCGATTTCAACATGGCTAATTGGATAGGAAAGGTTGGAGCGGCTAAGATTAAGCATGAGGAGTATAATGGAAATATCAATCCAAAGATTCATTATTTCATCAATGCAAGCAAGCAGGCAGAACTTCCACCATGGCAGGATGGTCCATCAGCACAGGCACAGAAGGACGGTTTCGTTCCAATTCCTGACGCACTCGAAGAAGACCTTCCATTCTAATTATGAATAACAAAAAGCTAGGAACGGCTTTTGAAAAAAGAGTGTGCGCTTTACTTTCAGCTAACGGATATTGGGTGCATTTTATCACACCCGATGTCCGAGGCGCACAGCCTTTTGACATTATAGCTGTGAAGGATGGGAAAGCACTTGCTGTTGAGTGCAAGACACTCGGAGCAAGCAAGAAGTCATTTAATATAAGCAGGCTTGAGGATAATCAGATAAGTGCTTTTGAGAAATGGCTTGCATGTGGAAACGAGATGCCAATGGTATTTATTGAACATGGTGAAAACGAAATATATATGTGCTTTTATAAAGACCTCAAAGAAAAATGGACTGTAAAGTTAAAGGAGATGACAAGAATTGAGTGATGACGCTTATGTATTAGGTTATAGAGCAGGGTATAAGAAAGCCAAAGAAGAAATGAAGCGAGGTGGCTATGATGATGGATATAAAGACGCTGTGAAATATATGCAGTCTATCATGACCATGGCACTTGCCAAAATTGACAGAAACAGAGGTGATAAATCATGATGATATTTAATCTTGCTATAAGTGCTGTAATTGTGCTTTTCGTTGTTATCACCGCCATTGCTTCAAGCGAAGCTTGGAATGATGAGATACAGAAACATTATGATGAGGAGAAGAAAAATGGACGAAGCAAATAATTACGAGCGGTGTTGGAATACAGGAATATATGATGGTTATGACTGCGAAATGTGTCCATATAAAAACGAATGCAGTGGATACGAAGATGAAGAGGACTAGCTTTTGCTAGTCCTTATTAAATATTAAATGATTCCAAAAAGGAGGTGATGACATGATATTTAAGGACGTGCAAAACATGAAAAGTTTTGTAGAATGCACTCCTACAAATGGCGATATGATAAGAACTTTGTTCCCTAATGGCAAAGTCATTGAAACTGAAGATGGTGATATAGGTTATGAAATCTATATAGACAAGAACTATAGCTTTTGTAGTTGGTTTGATGGTACATGGTGGAATGCTCCATATAAGAAAGCAGGTGATAATTGATGCGAACGATAGCTGTAATGATTATAGTTGCGGTCTGCATTATGATTATGTTAGATGAGATTTGCAAGAAATGAGGAGATAAAAGCAATGTGTGAGAATTGTAAATATGCAGAGCGTACACAAGTAGAGCAAAGGACAAGCTCATTTCCTTATAAGACAGAAATGGTTGATGCTGTGCATTGTAAGAAGCTTGGCTTTTCGATAGTTTTAGGTCAGGTTTCAAATTGTAAGTTTTTTGAGAGGAGAACAAAATAAATGAATGGTAATAATTACGTTGAGTTAGCAATGAGAACAAATGATGGTGGTTCAGTAGCGAGGTTGCACGACAAACTGCATGATGCAATTCTGATAAACAGCATAGATGTCGGAAGTATCCTTAACGCCTGCCTCGGATTAAGTGGTGAAGTCGGTGAGTTTAACGATATGATTAAGAAATGGATATTCCATGAGAAAGACTTTGACGAAGTTCATGCAATGAAAGAACTTGGAGATATAATGTGGTATGTTGCTCTGATGTGCGATTCTTTTGGGTGGAGTCTTGATGAGATACTTGAAATGAATGTTGACAAGCTGAAAGCAAGATATCCTGAAGGCTTTTCGCCACAGCTCGCAAATAACCGAAAGGAAGGTGATGTATAAAATGAAATGCAATGTATGTGGAAAAAGGTTCAAGCTGTTAGCTAAGAACAGATATGAGATTGTAAAAAGACCTGAAGGCGCATTGGGAGGATTGACAAGCAATGTGAAATATTTCAATGCTTTTGATTGCCCTCATTGTGGATGCCAAAATATTGTATCAGTAGTTGAAAAGGAAATACTGAAAGATAATTAAAAGGAAGGCGAGAGCCTTCTTTTTATTTATTTTTTAAAAAATATATTGACATATAATTATATCTATGATATAGTTAACATATCAAATAAATCAAAAGAAACCCAAGGAGGATACGAAATGAAGCCAAGTAAAGAGCAGTTCCTTGATTATGTAAGAATACAGAGGAGCGGAGTAACAAATATGTTTGATGTAAGATATGTCTGCGAGGAATCTTATACAGGACTTACAAAGGATATAATATTTTATATATTTGAGCATTATGAAGAGTTAATGGAGGAGTATATGAATGAATAGAAATGTAAAATATGGTATCGTGGGGATTGCTCTTGTTGGAGCAATCGCCATTGCCTTTAATGGGTGGGATGAACAGTATCACGACTTAGAAAGCATCAAAAAAGAAGAGGATGTCGTGATTCAGGAGAAAGAAGAAGTCGCCGAAATGAGGCTAGATATTGACTGCGAAGCAGTTTCCCTTGCTATAGCTGAAGGGATTATATACAAAGAAGAGGAGCTTGTTGAAGAGAAAGTTGATTTTGGATATATAGGC
>AUXO010096545.1_pt1 | contig 43491 bp, 92 predicted proteins | sample 768731 | NCBI WGS metagenome assembly AUXO01 (sample SAMN02715735, study PRJNA202380) | gut metagenome | biome: sheep rumen | host: Ovis aries | place: New Zealand: Palmerston North | reverse complement strand
GATAAGAGATGGAATGTTACCGCTACAAATACTAATAATATTGCTCATATGTTTGATGGAAATTACGAGGGTTAGTCTGTAATTTCTAGCGGAAATACATCTGTGATTACAATGGATTTTTCAACGGAATCTAATGGATTTTTCCCAGGTTATCCATATGGGTATATTTATATTAGTTTTTATTATAAAGATATACCAAGCAGTGTTACTGGACGGGTATATTGTAATTATGCTTCACAGGGTGTTGGATGGCATGATATTACTTTCTCTCCTGCTTCTGGAAGTACTGATAGTGCTACAGTTTATGTTGGAAGACAGGGGTATTATAACATCTCCAAAATAGAGATAACTATTGTCGCAAGAAGCAATGGAAATACTAGTGTTACTCAAATAGAAATGAAGCTTGATAGACCATATTCTGGTCGAACTCCATTCTTATCTAAGTATCAAGCCGAAACTTTGTATTATGATTTAACAGCTCCAAAGTTTATTGGTCAGTTAAATGGTACTGCTATTCTCACAGGAACTCCAACAGCGCCTACAGCTGCCGCTGGCACTAACACTACACAAATCGCTACAACTGCTTTCGTTAAAACTGCTATTGATAATATTATTAATGGTGCTCCAGAAGCGTATGATACATTATTAGAAATTTCAAACTATATATCATAGCACAATTCTGAATATGAAGCTCTTTTAGCAATTACTAGTGATAAAGCAAATACATCAGAAGCTGGTTCATAGCTTGGTTTAAGTTCAACAACTCTTTCGTTAAAAAATAAATCAGGAACTACCCTTAATTAGGTCACGCTTGATAAAGCTAATGTTGGATTAGGTAATGTTGAGAATAAATCATCCGCTACCATTCGTAGTGAAATAACACATGATAATGTTACAACCGCTTTAGGTTATACCCCGGTAAGCGAGGACGACATTGATGCGATTAAGTTAGGCGGAAGGAATCTTTTAAAGGATAGCCATAAATCTGTTTCAAATGGCTCTTATGCAACTGCAGATTATTATTTTGGAGATCGTCCACCATTAGAAAATGAAGTTGTTACACTTCAGATTAAGGGATAGCTCGCATCTTCAAAGACAGCATGGCAACCATATAATTCTGGTGCTAGTATTCATATACCAGAGCTTAAGATAACTAGTGCTAATTATGATTCTGTGTCTGGTATTTATACTGTAACTGGAAAATGGAGAGTTGGCTCTTCTTCCAATACATATATACGTATTTATGCGCAACCAAGTACGCAGTCTGGCACATCTTCTATTGAGTGGGTAAAGCTTGAACGTGGTAATAAAGCTACAGATTGGAGTATGGCACCAGAGGACATTGGGTCACCAGTTCAAAAGACTGGGGATACTATGAGTGGTTTATTAACGATAACCCGCGCCTCGGGTGCAAATATTGGTGTTATTGCAAAATGCACGAATGGCTCTGAATTGTTGGTTGGTGTCGGAAGTGGTGGCGTTAATCATGGAATTTATTCAACGACTTTAAATAAGTGGATTATTCATGCAGATGCTTCGAATGTATTTTTAAATGGTACCGTGGTACCACCTTCGCCTAAGTTTACTGATACTACTTATACATTTAGTACCGGAGATTCAGACGGTCAAATTAAAGTAACGCCATCTGGTGGTAACGCTCAAAACATATCCGTTAAAGGGCTTGGCTCATTAGCATATAAGAATGATCTTACTGCTAACGATGTTGGTGCGCAACCTGTTATAACGGGAGGCGCAACAACAATAACATCAGATAATTTGACTGCTAACAAAGCCTTAGTTTAGGATGCATCCGGTAAAGTTGCGGTCAGTTCTGTGACATAGACCGAACTCAGCTATTTAGACGGTGTGACATCTAACGTCCAAACACAGTTAGACGAAAAGCAAGACGCGATTGGATATGTACCAGTTAATCAAGCTGGGGATACTATGAGCGGAAATTTAGTTGTTCCAGCTGTAAGAGTTGCGAATACTTATTATGGAGTTAGCTTCGGAAGAACAACTGCAAGACCAAAAGAAACGCTATTCCACACTGGTATTAAATGGGTAGGTAGTGCTCATATGCCAGTGATTCATATTTCAGGATATGCTTATGGTTTACAATCGCCTGTTGAGTTTAAAATTGGTTTTTATATTTATGGTGGTAGTATCGGTTGGTCTGGTGTAACAAATATGGGAGCCTGGGAACCAACAGTTTATTTGTTTAAACATACTGTTGGAAATGTTGATTATGTCTCTGTTGGTCTATCTGGCGAATGCTATTACTTACAGTTGTCTGCTGACATTCAAGATGAGATGGGAAAATTTGGGAATGTTAATCTCACATCGAGTCTTTGGAGTTGGGAATTTTTAACGACTACTGGAAATATTCCAGCGGTTGATGCTGGTGTAACATGTATTCAGGTTCCTTACAAGGCCAACATATTAAATCCATCTAAAGTAAATGGTCATACTGTTAATTCAGATGTTCCTGCAAATGCTGTGTTTACTGATACGAAGGATCTAACACAAATGACAGGAACACTTGGTGCTGGCCACGGTGGTACTGGACAAACAAGCCTTTCCGACTCTGCGAACGCACTGATTAACGCTTTATCTGAGGGTTCGAGCGCGGCCAATGCGAATGATTATATCGTTGCTCAATATGCTAACGGTGGCACCACTACGAAAACCTATCATAGAAGGAAGTTATCTAATATTTTTAAAGCTCTAAATTATGCTGCATCAGATAGTTCTGGTGGCGCTGCAAATACACTTAAGAATTTTACAGTGACAACGACTGCTAATTTAGGGATTGATACTGCGACTGCAGGTAGTGCAATTGGTTACGTTAAAGAGTTGACAGCTGCAAACTGGAACTATAATCGTACAGATGGCGCTTTGTATAAGCAGGCATATAGCTCTAGTTGGAACCATCAGATTTATGGCGATTATCGCACTGGTCAAATATCTGTTCGTGGAATGAATAATGGTACTTGGCAAGATTGGCGACGTATTCTTGATGAAACAAACTGGTCAGCAATAATGCCAAATGCTACCCAGACCGATAATGGTTTGTTATCTCCTGCTGACAAAACAAGAATAGATCAAAACACATTTTATGTTGTAAAAGGTACGCAAACTTCAACAACAGCAAACTGGACTGGAGTCATAGACTTGCCTGCTTTGTTTGATGGATTAACTATTGTGTATTATCTCCCACGGACGAGTGCATCAAATGCTACACTCGAATTAACACTTAATGATAATACTACCACTGGGAAAATTCCAGTTTACGTGACAAACACTACAAGAATGGGAACCCACTATGGTGCAGGTGCCACTGTGTATCTCACATATTGGAGCGCTGGATAGATATCTGTCAATGGAACGGCAACCACTGAAAATCGTTGGACTGCAAGTGATTATTGGAATAGTAACACTCTTCCAAATGAGATTTATTATTATAATACACAAGTCGCTAAATCTGCAATAGCAGCAAATACTGTGATTGTTGGAGATGAGAATGGATATGCACAAGTAGCATCTGGCGTATCGTTCGATTTAACGTATCCAATTTTATTTACTACTGCTGCAATCGCACAGAATGGAACGAACTATGCGAACCTTAAACAAATGTGTTATGACAAAAATCTATCATGTCTGAAGTCTGGATTTACTAGTGCTAAGAACAGAGCAATATTCCTGGTTGTAACTATTTCTGGTCGCACTGCAACGATATCGAGCGAGGTAGCAGTTGATTCGGCTAATCTTCCTACAACTGAGAATGGTAAATACTATATCCTTCTTGGAAAGTTAGGTAATCAATCTACTGGCGCAAATTACTTTATCTTTAATATTCACCATCCTATTTATCAGTATATTCATGGTGCTTTTAGAGAGGTGAGTCAGTATGCTCAATATGCAGGTGATGCTTCTACTGTAAGTGGACATACAGTTGGGGTTGATGTTCCAAGCGATGCCGTATTTACAGATACGACTGCGCTTGGATAGATGACTGGTACACTTGGTGTTGGTCACGGTGGAACTGGCGCAACGACTTTTACAAGTGGCGAATTACTTATTGGTAACGGTGCTAATGCAATTAGTACCCGTACTATTAAGAATATGACCGCTAAAGGCAATCTTGGATGGACAAATGCGAATACCGACATTTATATACCAACAGTGAACACACTTGCATATTGGGATGGTAGATATAACTCTTCATCTTCTAATCTTACGTATTGTGTTAAAGGTGCATTTGGTACTCTTGCAACAAAAGATTCTTTAGGAAAATCAGATGTAGGTCTTGGTAATGTTGATAATAAATCATCTGCAACAATACGAAGCGAAATAACATCAAGTAATGTGATATCGGCTCTTGGGTTTACACCTGTTAGTCTTGATAGTGCTCAGACTATAACTGGTAGTAAGAAATTTGAGGCAACGCAATATTTTGTTCAGAATGGTGTTACAAAGGGAACAGCTCCGTCAAGCACGCAATATAGAGAAATTATTTGTCTTGATTAGACTGGCGATCCTGTATATGCAAATGGTCATAGGCTTGGGCAATTTTCATTCGCAACCAATGCTTCAAATGTAAATCGTACAGGATTAATTGTATATAAACCAACTGCTGGAAGCAATGCTAGTGCGGAACTTGGAATTTATTATGATTCAAATGGCCCATTCACAGTTGCACCAACTCCAGCAGCAACCGATTCATCAACAAAGATAGCAACCACGGCATATGTAAAAGGATTATTGCGGTCTGGTACGGCAAATGTGACTACAACCAATTGCCCAAATGGTTGTTTCTACTTTAAGTATGTATGAGGTTGTAATTTATGATTTATTTAAATAACAATTCAACACTTAAAGATATTGTTGGTGTGTATGTAAATGTTGATAATTCTATTAAAACAGTTAAAGAGATATGGTATAACGATGGTGGTACATTACACAAAATCTGGCCAGACTATGCATATAATGGAACCAATTTTGTTGGTGAATTAACTGGTGGTTTTGAAAATCTTCCTTCAGGGATATACTATGATAATCAAAACAGAACATATACCGCATTCAACGATGGGAATGATATCACCTCTGGTTCGTTATATGTTAGTAGTTTTAATTCATATCAAAATGGTGGAGTCGTTACTCCTGCAATTTGTATTAGTGTAAGAAGTATTGATTTTTCAAAGTACTCTTCTATTCGAATTAAAGGGTATTGGTCTGCATGGGCAAACACTACTAATGGACAAGGTATTACTGTGTAGTATTAGCCTACTATTCGAATGAGTGCGACTACTATTAGCGGTACTACTATTACAAGGTATGGAACTACTGCAAGTGCATCTTGCGGTGATTGGTCATGGACTTCTAAGTATTATGAATCTGACTAGGGTAGCTCTGGAAATAAAAGCTTTGATGTAACTCTTGATATAAGTTAGATTGTTAAAAATAGCGCCAAGATGGAGCTATATGTTACGCCTGGTGCGTATGAATCATCAGAGAGCAAAGCACAAAGCAATGCGTCGTTCCATATTCAACGTATCGAACTCGTTTAATAAAAGGATAAAAAATGGTTAATATTTATGGTTCTGGCGGTGGCGGCGTCTCTTCGGATGACGTCACCGCTTCAAGTGCTGATGTGCTCGCTACTGTTCAGACTATTACTACTGATTCAAATGATGAATTAAAGAATGGTACATTAGCGAGTATTGTTAATAGAGAAAAATATAAAAATAAGCGCATTGATTCTTAGCGTCTGTACCTTGGTGTAACCGTAGGTGCTCATATAACAAATGCATCTCAAAATTACCCAGAGGTGTATATACCTTTATCTGAATTAAGAAGTCTTATTGGTTATACGGATTCATCAAAAGTATTAACTGGGACTACAATCGCTGGTTTGGCTGGCACTATGCCTAATCGAGGGAGTGTAAGTTAGACGCTTGCAATCAATAAGACATATACAATTCCAAAGGGATATCATGATGGAACTGGTAAGGTCTCTGCGGATGGAACATACTCGACAAAAAGTGGATTCACTTATAATCCAAATAGTTAGAGTAATATACCAACAAGTAATAAAACAATACAGACACCTGGTGTATTAATGTCCGGTAATATCGTGGTAAAAGGAAACCCAAATTTAAAAGCTGAAAACATAAAGAAGGGTGTCACTATCTTTGGAATAACTGGAACATATGAATATGATTGGTGATTTATTATGGTGAAGATAAATTGTATGGGTGGTGGTGGATATTTCTCTGATGATATAAGTGCAACTAAAGCACAGGTTGTACAGGGACATACAACCATCACAAAAGATTAGAATGATGAAGTGGTTGAAGGAACAATGACTGAGGTTCCAGCGAATGACCCGAGTAATCAGATATACATTTCAGATAACAATCTGAATCTTTGTATGACAAATGGCGCTCATCGAACTATCAATTCTACATTAGGTCTGACATACCCAGAAGTATCTGTATAGTTATCGACTTTGTCTAATACGATAGGTGCTACCGATGCATCTAAAATATTGTCAGGTACAACTATTTCTGGAAAATCAGGGACTATGATTAATAATGGTTCGTGGAGTTCTTCGCTTGGTTTATCTGGTTCAGTAACGATCCCAAAGGGCTATCATGATGGTACTGGGAAAATAACGAGAGCATATAATACGTTTGCTGGCCAGGTTATTACACCATCATCATAGGATCAAACACTACAGACAAGTAATAGAATTGTTACTGGAAATATTGTTTGTCTTGGGAATAGTAATCTTATTGCGGCAAATATTAAACATGGTGTTTCTATATTTGGAATAACTGGTTAGTGCCCCTCCTCAAGATATGCTGCATATGATGGAAATACATTTAAAGGAGCGTTAGGCAATGGTTTAATATCTGGTGTTGATTATTATTGTGATTTATACGATGGCTCTTCTTTAGGAAATCGGGCGATGGTTAGAAGCATATATAATAAGTGGCATGGTGGAAGTACTTATGATACCGAACATTAGGATGCTCCTGGATATAATAATCCAAACCAAATATTAACACATGGCAAAGCATATCTTGAAGGTGTCACATTAAACAACTCGTCAGATAGAACATGGTTTCATTATATCGGTTATAGAAGTGTTGATACAGTAAATCTTGGTTTATATAAATCTGTGGTAATCACGCACACAGAAAGTGCAACAAGGTATACATCATTACATAGTGTTTATCTATGTATTACAAATCAAGCTGGAACTATTACAAATACTATAAGTGCAGATAATAATGGTGTTTTTGATGTGTAGAGTATATCTGGCTCATGGTATCTTGGGTTTATTTTCCGCATTGAATTTGAATCATAGAATAACATATATGATAAAAATTGGTCAGGTGAAATTACCAAAATAGAATTTGTGTAATTAAAATCAATAATAGATTAATTGCGCACACGGTCTATTATTGTTTTTAATATATATTATACATATTTAAAATGTTGTCGCGAAAGCATTGTAATATGTATAGTAGTGATACTGTTGTGTATTTTATTTTTCTATTGGAGGTTTTCAAATGAACGAAAATGTTGATTATGGTATGTAGGGCAGCACAATGTGGTTTCTTGCTTTAATGCTTCTTCTGTTTGGAGGCGGCTTCGGCGGTGGATTTGGCGCTGGTCGTCCGATGAATTATGCAACTCAGGAACAGGTACAAGAAGGATTTAATAATCAGAGTGTACAGAATCAGCTTCAGTAGATTGCTCTGTCTTCCGCTAATAACAATTATCAGACTGCTCTTCTGCTTAATCAGCAAACGAATCAGCTTGAACAGCAGAACAATACAAATCTTGTGAACGCTATTCAGGGATTCAATTCTGTTAATCAAACCATTCAGAATCAAACCAACGTTCTTCAAGGACAGATTCAGCAACTTGGTGCGCAACTGAACGAGTGCTGCTGTTCTATCAAGACTCAGATGCTCCAGGATCGTCTGGCTGATCGCGATGTTCAACTTGCTACGGCGAGAAATGAAATCAGCAATTACAATCAGAGCCAGTATCTTCTTGGACAGATGGGTCGCTTCGTTGCGTGGGCTGGTAGCGGTTCCGCTGCCGTCACAGCAAACGGCTGATGTAATTTATTCCTTCATCGGGGCCTCGCAAGAGGCCCCACTTTTTTAATGAGGCAGTTATGGAAAACGACAAGCAAAAAATTCAATACACCAAAGTAATCATAATGATGGTTTTGATATGGTCAATGTTTGTAGTGAGCGCGACATATATTCTGGAAGCATGTGGCCATGAGGTAAATGAAGAGCTTACTATTCGCATTGTTGAATTAATTATAATCGCAATAGTCACTTATTGTGTTAAGGCTTTTTTGGAAAATCGGAAAAAGAAATAAAGGTGGCGATATATGACAAAACTGGAAATGATCGACCAGGTTGTCGCTTATATGAAATTAGACGATGGCTATTTAGAAAAAGCAACGCCAAACTCAAAATATTTATATTCAAAGCTTTAGAATGCTGGTTATAAGAATTATACAAAATACTGGGATATCATTTATAAAGCCACTGGATTAAATTATCAGGGTGGTGCTTGGTGTATGGGTAGCATATTTGCAATTCATATTGAGACACTTGGGGTTAAGATTGCACAGAAATTATTTTATCAGAAAGCTGCGATTAATTGTCAATTGACATATGATATATTTAGAGAACATGACCGTGTATATACTACACCGGAAGTTGGTGATATGGTTGTGTTTTGGAATGGTAAGAAGATGCATCATGTCGAATATGTATTTAGAGTAAGTGGAGATAAGTTTTGGACATGGGGCGGAAATACATCTTCCGATTCGAGTATTGTTGTTGATAATGGCGGTGCGGCTAGATACGGAAAAGAATATTCAATTAAAGCATGTAAAAAAGCTGGACATAAATTTCTTCGTATTGATTATGATTCCGTGGCAACTGAAAGCTATAATACAAAATTATGTAATGGAATTGTAACTATAGTTTCCGAATTAAATTGTAGAGCGTCTGCTCCAAATGGAAATATAAAAAAGCAATACCATACAGGAGATATGGTTGAGGTTAATCGTTATACTTTTTGCGGCGGTGCATATTGGTTTAAAACAAAGGATGGCTGGATTTCTGGAAATTATATAAATGGCTGGGTTAAAAATGAATCTACTGATACTCATAATCAATGGTGGTATTTAACCGGAAAAAAGAAATCCGACTTAGCATATGGCATAAATCAAATACTTGACATTAATAATACTTTGTATTTATTTAAAGAAAATGGATATGCATTACAGGATGAATGGTATAAATATAACGGCTTCTGGTATTATGCAGACAATAATTGTAAATTAATCAAGAGTGATTGGTTGAAGTATAATAATCATTCCTATTATTTTGACTCAAATGGAAAAATGGTAACCGATGCTTTTGTGAAAGCTGAAAACGCCGACACATATTATTATATTAACAAAGACGGCGTTTGGGATGGGAATACCTACCAAGAGCCAAATGGGAGGATTATAAAATAATGGAACAGTTGAATCAGTTTTTTCAGATTGACATGGAACGTTTTGTCCTGGAATTATTTTTGATTGCTATTGTGTTTTTAAGCGTTGATGATATTTATAATAAGCTTAAGTCTCGTCTTGGAATTGTCACAAAACAAGATTTAGAGAGAAGAGAAAAGTACGACGAACTTAAGCGCCATGGTTAGGAGCTTAACGATATTCGTGCTGAGCTTGTTGTAGTTCGTGAAGAATCTGAAAAATCTGATGCAGACTTCAAGGATTAGTTAAAAGCAATAAACGATAAGATAAATGTGCTTTCGAGAATGCTTATTGAAATGCAGGAAAATGAGGATAGATCAAAACGACATGAACTTCACGATAGGATTGCGTAGCTATATCGTTACTATCATGAGCGTTATATCAACAATGTCCCAGAAGGTGTTTGGACACAGATGGAAAAGGAAGCATTTGACGGGTTGATTTTAGATTACGAAGCTCATGGCGGCAAAAACTCTTTTGTACATTCCACATGTCAACCAGAGAGCGCTTTATGGTCTATCAGAGGTGAATGATTATTGATTGAAAAATGGAAAAATATAATTACAGGTGGAATTGTATTTGCTGAACAATAGACATTTGGGTCTGATGATGGATATCGTGTTTATATAAAAGAAGACTTAGATTATCTATGGTATAGCAAATCGTTATTTGAAAGTTGGTATGAGAAGGAAAAACCAAATGATGAGATATCAGGTTGTTAATTTAAATGAAAGGAATGATACCGATATGGATTTTATTGAATTTCTTGTAAAGACGATTAACGAAGAAGCTACTGATGCAGGAAAGTATATGCAGTGGGCTGGCGCATGTTAGGATAAAACATGTAAAGATACACTGAATGAAATTGGCAATCAAGAGCTTACCCATCAGAAGAAGCTCATCGATCTGCTTGCGACTCTTGCGAAGAAGGGAGTTGATAAGGAGTGAACGAATTCAATCCGTATGGTATGAGCTACTCACCACAGCCATTATATCAACAACAGATACAGCAACCGCCACAAATAAAGATATTTAATGTAAATGGAAGGGCTGGAGCTGAAGCGTTTAAGCTTGGCCCTGACTCTTCTATCTTTCTGCTTGATAGTAAAGACCCAGTAATTTGGATGGTAACGACAGATAGTGCTGCCACTAAAACAATTACAAGAATTAAGGCTATTATCGAGGATGAACCATCTCCTGCTGAACAGGCAAGGGAAGTCGCAGAAGATAAACTAAAAGGTGTTAATGATAAATTAGATAGTGTAATTGGAAGACTTGATGACCTTGAGCGTCGCTTTAATTCATGGGAGGCATAATAATGAATCTACAGGAACGTGCGCTACAAAATACACCGCAGATGCAGAATGTTTCATCTTTTATAAATACGATTAAAACTGCATAGAATCCAGATGCCATGGTGAATCAAATGATTCAATCTAATCCGCTGGCACAACAAGCATAGCAGGTCGCTTCTCAATATGGTGGATTTGAACAGGCTGCAAGGGCGATTGCACAACAGAGAGGCATCGATATTAATGCGGTACTTAGGCAACTAAGAGGTGTTGATATTAATTCATTGTTTAGACAACTTGGAGGTAATAATGGCTGAAGAAACTATAAATGAATTGGTTAGAGATATACACAATTCTGTGTAGGATACTAATATCAATTCAAAAACAACACACGAACTCGTAAAAGATATTCGTAATGCTGTGGCTAATGGCGTAATCAGCGAGTAGGAAGTTAGAGATTTAATCATTGATAATGCACCAGAACAACTTAATACATTTAAAGAGGTTTCTCAACGTCTTGCACATTCTGGTATCCAAACAACTGAATCAGGAATAATGGTAACTCCATATTTAGACCAAATTGCTGTTCCAAATATTAACTCAGTGATTATAAAAGGTGCCACTATACAGAACTCTTATTCTGGTATTAACATTTTAGACATAAATAATGCTGAATTTGCGGTTATTTATAGTGGCCAATTATATATTAATGGCTATCAGAATAGTACTGTTTCTGCTAGTAATGATTGTAGAGTGACATTTGCTAAAGGGCATAAGGATGCTGGGCTTGCTGTGTGTCTTGGTAGATTATCTGCTGGGGATTATTCATTATGGCCAAGTTCAAATCGAACTAATTGGTCAATTTATACTACGACAGCTGTTCCATCAGATGGCACTCCGGTTGCAAGAACTGCTTTGGTTTCATCATATACTGCTGGGAATTTATTTACCGCCCCAGGAGATGTATATGTGTGGGCGTGTTGGAACGGGAGTGGGACTGGTTCAAGGAATTTTGGTATATTGCAGTTAGTAAACGGCGCAGCACAGCCTGCTTCTGATGCGTTGTCTTGGGTCGCCGAGCCTTATACTGGTGGAGCGCCAAGCCCAAGCGTAAATTATCCTCAGTCAATTAATGGTGCGCTTGGATTTGATGCTTATGATTAGGTAACTGGATTGTATAGTAGTACAATGGTGGTAGGTCAAGATAGTTATTACTATGCTGTTGAGGTTACTGATAGCAATAATAATGTAAAACATTATGGTACAACTGAAAAAATTCCAACCCTTTATTATGGTGACACGCTTGATTTGGTTACTGGAACACTTACCAGAAGAAGCGCTGTCATTCAATCTTATAATGGTGAGGAAATCGGTTCACCATGGATGTCGTCTATTGATATCTATAAAGAGAATACTACGCCAACTATTGGTGCCAAAGTTGTCTATACATTAGCAGAACCAATTGTTTCCACCGTTAGTGTGTCAGATGATATATCCGTAATTGACGATACGCATCCAACGATTGCTTCTAGCTGTGGTTTTGATCTTGTATATCAAGAAGATGAATCAAGATACAGGAATAAATTTGATATTGTTGTTAAGGCGTCTGGCGTTGATTTTTAGAGTATTGCAGAACTTGGGGGAACAATAATACAAGGTATGGCACACCCACTTACACTTGTAAATCAGCTTCCAGCAAATCTTGATTATAAAGATTTTGTTAATCAAACCATTAAACTCATTTTCGTTGATGAGACTATGGGTGAAGGACTTTATTCTTATTCTATAAAAGAATGTATATATTCTAAGTTATATAATATTATAGCAATGGATGCTGCAATGGAAGGATATTCTATTGGATAGACTATTACATTTGAGGCAGACTTCTATGGTCTTAGGTATTCTTTTGTATATCGTGCCTCAAATGGAACCCTTACAATTACACAGTTAGCGCCAAAGAGAATTGCCCTTCAATTAACTGCTACTACAGACCAGACTACTGGCGATGTAGTGTATGAAGGAACTAATGATGTGTTGCCAGTACTGACTCAAGAACAAATTGGTACTATTGAGGTAGTTGAATTATCTGTTGGTAATAATTATGTTCACACTAAAATTAATAGTGTTAAACAAATTGATACAAAATTGTACAGTATAGATTTGGGTAGCTATTATGGATATGATAGAGATAGCGTCGCAAATATTACTGCCACTATCGATTCAAGTGGAACAAACAATTAGGTATTCTATCTAAGGTTTACAGTTCCAGCTATGGTTGCAGATACAAATATTACTTCTGGTAGGTATTTTATGGTAGGCGATGCGCTTTATCTCGCAACATCTGACATCGAAAGCGGTGGTGCAATCACCCCAGGAACAAATTGTACTCTAACTAATCTTGCCGAAGCGCTTAATGCAATCAACGCATGAGAAGGGAAATTGAATAAATGGAATATAAATTTGGTTTAATCCCATCACCATATGATTCAAGGGATTATGAGTTTAAAACTTTAATGCCGCTTGGAGCTGTGTAGATTCCAAACAGCTATGAGTCAAAACGTCCACCTATTTTTAATCAAGGCGATACAATGATGTGTGCAGCCTGTGCTTATGCAAGCTTACGTTATATTCAAGAACTTGATCAGTCTGGTAATACAGAACAATTTAGTCCGCTCTTTCAGTACGCTAACCGAATTGATGGTGAGAACTTTGAAGGTATGTATTTAAGAAGTGTATGTTCTAAAGGACGCGATGGCTCTGTTCTTTATCGTGAGCTTCCTGGATTTGGGAATCTGTATACATGTCAGTCAAAGGTGAATGCTAACAAACAGCATTATCTTGAACTTGCAAAACCATTTAGAATATCTACATATTATGTATGCAGGTCAAGACAAGAAATCCAAATGGCCATTATGAATACTGGTGGCGTTTTGATAGGCATTCCTGTCTATGATTCATTTATTAATGTTGGTAAAGATGGGATCGTTAGATACGATAAGAATCGTGATACTTATAATCATGGTGGACATGCACAGCTTCTTATTGGATGGAAATATATCGGTTCAACATTATATTGGATTTCTGTGAATTCATGGGGAGAAAACTGGGGAGATAAAGGCATTTCATATTTACCGGAATCGTATCCATGGTGTGACAACGCTTATACGGTTCTTGATGCAATCCGTGAGACAACTATCAAAGATTATATTGCAAAGTACTATGCTGATAGTTCAAGTCCTGTTGGTTCAAGTTACAAAGATAGTGTTGCGTTCGCTAAAGCCAAGAAGCTTTTCTGGGGTGGACTGAACTCTTATACTCCGAGCGGAAAGAGTCTGTTCGTTCAAGCTGGTAAGTTTGGAAAGGTTCCTCACGTCGGAGATCGTGTGTATTTCTATACCGCATCTCTTGGTCGTGTGTAGCATGTTGGTCTTGTAATTGAAGTTAAGAAAAACGGATCAACCTATACAATAAAGACTGCAGAAGGAAATACATCTTCTACCGTTGAATTTGAACGTAATGGCGGAGTCTTTGCAATTAAGACATACACCTTCAATGAGAATAATGTTGGTGGTACGAATCGTATCAATGGATTTGGTACGCCGAACTTTGGGCCAGATACCTGTACTGCAGAAGAGCTTATTGCAGTTGAGCTTGCGGAAATCGGTTATATCGAAAAAGCAACTAACGCAAAGCTTGGTGATATCGAGCGTAATTCTACCGACTCTGAGAAGAAAGCAAACCCAGGAAGAAACAACTTTACCAAGTTTGGAAAATTCTATGGGATTGTTGACGGTCAGTGGTGTGAGATGTCTCAGGCTTGGTGTGGATATATCGCATGTAAGAATCATAACTCCAAAAACGGATGGGTTAAAGAAGGTACAAACTGGTATTATTTCCAGAATGGAACGAAAGTTAAAGATAAATGGCTTATGCTTAATGGTCGTTGGTATGTTTTTGTCGGAGATGGCAGAGCCGTTCAAAACAATTGGTTCCAGTCTAATGGAAGCTGGTATTATCTCGGATCAGATTGTGCGATGCTTGAGAATCAATGGTTTAAATATAAAGATAAATGGTACTATCTCGCCCCAGGCTCTGGTAATATGGTCACTAATTCTTATGTGAGAGATAAGAATGGATATTGTTATTGTGATAAAGATGGTGTTTGGGATGGAAAGTATGTAAAGAGTGTACCATCAGGTTATGATATAGTTTGAATTACGAGGTGATTAAAATGAATTACATTATTGAGAATTGGTATCTGATTGTTGCTACGGCTTGCATTATTTTTATGGCAGCTGTATATATTAAAGAGTTTTGTGCAAAGCCAACTGATGAGCAACTTGCAAAAATTAAGAAGTGGTTACTTTATGCCGTCACCGAGTGTGAGGCTTAGCTTGGTTCTGGTACCGGACGGCTTAAATTGTCTATGTGCTACAACATGTTTGTGTAGGCGTTCCCGGCTCTCGCCGCTATTGTGCCGTTCGAGGTCTTCAGTAAGCTTGTTGATGATGCTCTAGATGAAATGAAAGAGATGCTTAATGAGCAACCGATTGCTATGACACGACTCATTGAGGCTGAACGGCATAGGGTATGAGTTATGAAGTATGCTGTTATTAAAGTAATTAATGGTAATTTTTTCATTCATGCTGAAGGCATCACAGATATTATACAGGCAAAAACTATATTCCATGGAGTATGCCAAACTCTTTGGAATGCTCCTGATGTCGTTACTGCCAGTGTTATAATTGCTGACGAGTATCTTGATGCAATAGCTGGATACAAAGAATACATTCGTCACGATGTTACTCCGACTAATCCAGATATTTAAATTTAAAGGGTGTGCCATACAAGTGTGGCACACCCTATTTTTTTACTATGAATTAATTTGTTTTGTTCCAATAGCATATACTGTTTTACAATATGGACACTTTAAAATTTGATCGGAATATTTTTGTTGAATCTTTGCTCCGCAGTTTTTACAACACAGTTCGATATATTCAAACTTTCGACCTTCTAAATCTTTTATCCAATCTGTAAGTTCTTGAATTTTCTCGTTCAATGAATAGCTACTATCTGTGTATGTATTATCTGTTGCGTATGTAATAGGATTATATGTGGTTGTAATTTTATTTATAAGTGTATTATCTGTTGCGTATGTAATAGGATTATATGTCGTTGATTGGGCCATTCTCATTATCATACTTACAGGAACTTCCTCCTTCCTGTGTTACCTCTGTGTTACCTCGTTAAAAAGCCTAGTATTTATGCGGCTTCTAAGCCCATACTTGTTCCGTGAGGCCGCAGGTTCGAATCCTGTCGCCCCGATTTCTTCAGCAAAATCAAGGGTTTCCAGGTATCTCTCGAACATGTGGTTGTGTTACCGAGTGTTACTTTCAAGATACGGAAGCTCTTGATTTTTTTTGTGCAATCTCAACAAAATTAGCTCGCTCTTTTAGCGAGGTGATGTCGAAAGTATAGTACTTTTCGTTAACATCTTCGGTATGGCCTAGTAGTGAAGCCGCAACTGTTACCGGAACACCGTTACATCTCATCCTTGAATTTAGAGTTCTCCTAAAAGCATGAATTCCTCTCTCTGGTATCCCGATCATACGGCAACGATTTTTCACACATGACGAAATAATGTTTGCATGGACTCTGCCGTTCTCGTTGGCAAACACCCATTCACACAAGAATCCATGTTCCATCTCGACTTTCTTTAATCTGTCAAGTAACTTCTTTATATCATGTGTTATAGGGAAGTTTCGTTCTTTGCCGTTCTTTGTAGTATCAACATAGTAGCTCTTCTGTATCCGGTCGTACTTCTCGGACTTGTCTATCACTATATAGTCTTTCGTTATTGAATCCCATCTAAGCGCAGCCAACTCCCCGACTCTCATTCCTGTCAGCATAGCCAGTTCTACGGCGTAAGCAGGAATGTATTCAGGATGTTGCTTATATCCTTCATAGAGGTTTTCGTAGAACTTATCCATCTCCTCATCTGATACCAGCCTTGATGCCATATTCACTGTCGGCGTTTCACAATATTTATAGAAGCTTTTCGCCGCCAGGAACTTCATAGGGTCATCATTGATATACTGGTTGATCAGCGCACTTAGTAGTGTATTATGTAGATAACTAAATAGAGATTTGACAGCGCCTTTCCTCAAATGTTTCTTCTTGATGGAATTGATGATGAAGAGTTTAATGTGCTCCTCGTTCATTTTTTTTAAGTCAATTAACTCAAAATCTTCACCATCGAAGAAACGCTTATAATCCGTGTTGTACTTAGAGATGGTGGCATTGGAGACCATCTGGTCTTGAATTGATCTCCAATGTTTGTAAAAATCAACAAAGGTCTTTTGATTGCTTTTGAAGTATTGGTCGGCTATTACCTGCTCCAGGTCTTCACGCTTCTTCCTTTTAACCTTCTTAAGCTTTCCATCTCTTTCTATGTGTGTCCACCAGTTGCCGTCTTTGCCAAACCATATCGAATGTTTATGATTCTTTAACGCCTCCTGCCGTCTTGCCATGTCTGCTTGTTCCTGTAAGTATGACATGTTAAGTATACCACTTGAGACGGCATATTGTAAAACATCTATTTGGCTCAGCATTTAATCTTATTCATTAGTCTCCATCGAGAACATAGTCGGTCTAATTATCTCATAACCACATTTCTCATAAACATGTATTGCTTTACTGTTATCAGCGTTTACCCAAAGGCATTCGCATCCGTATTCATCCGTTAGCATTCGCACAACTTTTGTTCCGTAGCCTTTATTCTGATACGGTTCGTAAATTGAAAGTCTAGATATCATCTTGCCCTTGAGATCAACTTCAGCTTCTCCAATCTTAGTTCCATCAGCTACAATCGAAAGCTCTTGATATAATTCATTTTCTTTAAGCTCAATCATTCGGTGTCTCCTGGTTAGTTGTATTTCATAAATACAGTGAATCCATCTTCTTCGGCTCGGTTAACGTCTTTCATTAATTCATCACAGTCGCCATTATCATTAGATGTGCCAACAAACGAATTAGGATCGAATAAGAAACTAAATAAAAGTTCATCATTACTAAGAAGTTTTTCAATCGTATCTCCCCATTCGTAGCTATGGTCAATGTAATATTCACTATATTCACGCTCATCAAGTACGATACCATACTTTGTTAAAATATTTCTAAGTCGTTCAATGTATTCGTCTTTATTATTAGAACAACAAATCATTGTAAATAGATAGTCGGCCTTGCTATTTACATCGTAATACCATCTATTTTCCCATCCATAATCGTCTGTATGACAGAATAAAGTGTTCGGAATGTTTAATGTCAAATCATTATTGTTATTCGCAATACAAATGCAATGAACAGAACTGCTATTTGTTTCAAAAATTCCTGTCCTTATCTTTTTCATCATTTACCCCTTTCGGATCAAGTGTATTGGCAATATATCTAAGAAAGTCCGCATATTCTTTATTACTATATTGCGGTGTGTATTGAGGACATTCACTCCTTTTTAGATGACATTGCCGCATTTTATCGTGTTGCATTATGCATAATCTCATAGAGCATGGTCTTGCTTTTTCATCATTGTAATAAACATCCATTACACCAGATAGGAATGCAAAGAAAAGTGAATTATTCATGGCTGATATTTCTCCGGTAATAGTGTCCAGGCAGCCACCCTACCAAGTGGATCTTCAGTATACCATTTAACTCTCATTTGTACAATCCCTTTTATTCACCATCAAAAATTATATATCTTCTAATAGTTTGCAAACAAGTAGAAATAGCCATATTAACAATGATATGGTAGTAATAACTACTATAATAGGAATTATTAAGAGTAGTAATATAATCGTAAACATTTATTCGTTATCTATGATGCCCTCTTCGATTTTCATTGTGGATTTCATAAATCTTCCCAACGATGCAAAGTTAGAAAAGAATCGTTGTAATTATCATTGACAATATCATAATGACTCCTTTAAGTGACTTAATCACTATATGCATCAATTCGCGCTCCAACTACTGTTCTGTGAGGATTAAATACACGAACAGGTTCATATGTTTTTTCAAAAATGTCAGGCTTGCAAGGATACTGCTCACCGTTTACGCCTGTGATTATGTAATCACCAACAGAGGCGTGCATTGTACCTTCAAGCGTATCAATGTCCATTTCCTTATCAGTCTGATACGCTTCGATAATCACTGGTTTCTTCCTGTATTTAGCCATTTCTCTCCTCCGTATGGTGTCCCTTACCGGGATCTGACAAGTTCAAGGATATACTCAACCGCCTTTGCGGTAGGCGCAGCTTGCCACTGGATGGCGTTTGACACGGATGCCCACAGTAAGCAAAAAAATACAACTGCAAAGATGGAAAAAAGAACGATACCCACCAACCAGTCGGAATCTTTTCCAAGGCTTTTAATGCTCACAACAAGCCCAATGAAGCAAAGCAGAAACAGCACTCCACAGAATACCGCATCTACCCAAGACCGTGCAATGCAAAGCCTTGCCATTTCTGGGACGAGCATCTGCTGTGTCGAGCCGATCTTCTGACACAGATTGTCAACTACCTCATTTACCTGTTCACCAATCATTTATATGTCCTTTCTTTGATATTAGTTCGTACATAACGAGCTTATTACTTTTTCTTTAATTTTTTTACATACATCAACGAGTGGTGTTTCATATGCTTCTCTTATAACATTCTTATCAAACTCTCTACAGGCTTCGATTCCTAGGTCAATTGCGAACATAAGTATCTGCTGTTCTTTCTTTGTTAATATCTCTGGTCGTGCTGGGGGCAATACCATGATTGCATTATAGATTCGTTTTTGACGGCCAATATCGCACCATCCATCCCACTCATCAACAGCGTCGATTGCGGCATCAATAGCATCCAACCTATTAACGCAATCCGTGGTGTCGACATTTATGTCGGAAGCATCTGCGTTAATCCATTTCAAAAACTCTTTCTCAGGTTTTGCCCACAGTTCTGTGGCATACAATCCAAATAACGCATTAAACTTTTCACCATTTGTCATTTTGTATTAACCCTCTCAACCACATTTTTATCTTTGTTAGTAATGTCGGTTTGTATGCAGCGCATTGTCCTGCATATGCACTAAAACTTAATCCAACATCGCAATGATTCGGACTCCAGGGATAAAATTTGCATCCTCGGCATTTCTTATGTTGCTCCTCGATCAACTTATTTATCATCATTCTATTATTCATAATCCGCGCATCGAAACAATCCATATTGCTCTCTGGTAGGGTGCCTGGTATCCTCCCGATTATACGGCCACTGCCATCATTGCAATCACCAGGGCAGGTGCATCCACCGTCTTCTTCGTGGTAATCGCACCCATAGCAACTATCTTCGTAATCTATCATACCTTCATTGCTCCATTCATCCTTGCCCCGCAGTCAGGGCAATAATCTGAATCGTCTTTTTTCCACGAATGGCACCTAGAACACTCGAACTCTGGAACCAAATAGCCGTCTACAATATCAGCATAGTCATGCCGAATCCAGTGTCCATGCACCACCGGAATCCACCACGGCTGTGGATGGTTTTTATACTGATTCCAGGCATCACACTCGCCGCATATTGCTCTAATATCTTCCCCCGGCTGTAGGGACGGCAGCTCCATGAGCGCATCTACATCCCGCTCCCACTGATCCTGCAATCCCTGTTCGTACTCGCCTTTTGTCCGTGCAAGCGGCTTTTCTCCAAGCGCATCAATTGCCGCTTGTCTGTCAATCGGATCACTCATTCTGTCCCCCATTCCACAAAAGCGGCTTTCCGTCAGCATCGACCAACAGGGTAAAGGTTCCGCAGTTATACATCCCAGCGGATACGGCATACATTACGCCGGTTTCCCTGTCTGCTACAACTTGCCAAGTACCTGCATTCTCAACCTGAATAAACCTGGATACATCCACCCGTTTTTCTATCTCCTGCGCTTTCTCGACCTTCGTGCATCCGACCATCAACAGCATGGCAAGGATGCTGGTTATTGCTCTTTTCATGGCTATTCCTCCTTGTAAGATTCCGGGGTCGGCATCCAGGCGATGGGTTTTTCTTCATTGTCTCCAACTATACTGTAAATTCCATCGCCTATATTTATCATCCAATCGCCATCTTCATAACATCCAACGCACTGATTGTTTGGAAATTGTAAAAGGACATCTTTGTACTTCCGTGGGAATTCCTCAGAAATAGGAGTCCAATTCGGCCTTGTCTGCTCTCTTAGCCACTTCAACTCTTTCAGCCATTCTGCAAGCTGCCTGTGTTCTTCAGCACATTTGCAACACTTCTTTTCTGCATTTTCAGCTAATCCTATTTCATAAAGATTCTTCTTGTGATTTTTGCAATTTGAGTAGATAACGGCATCTTCTTCGTTTTGTTCTGCCACTTCCTCTGCGTGTTTGATTGCTTCATCAAGTGTCATCCCGTTCGCCTCTTTTCATCAATATCTTCAATTAACTTCGCCCCGCAGTTTGAGCAGTAGTTCATACGCATCGCATCGTACTGATCATATTCAGTATCGCATTCAGAACACTTATAGTGCGGTGCATACCCAACGCCGAAGGAATCGTAAACCGCTTCGTACCATTTTACCCAGTGACCGTGCCGCACTGGGACAGCATCCACAGTCGGGAGAGTGGTTAACATATCCATTACACCCTTCCTTGATATAGAACCTGAATACCCTTTAGCAATTTCGTAGTCCAATATGTTCGCCACTCCATCCAGTGCCGCATCCAGTTCAACTAACTTCTTCATAATTACCACCGTCCATTCTTTTGTCCGTAGCGCCAACTTCAGCCATTACCGTCACCGTCCTTTCGGGGCGTTAGTCATCATGACCACATTAACGCTGTTAGCGAGATAGGTGTTCCCGTCAATGACAACCTGCAACTGCTCCCCCTCGTAGTCTGCCCATGACTGCACCTTTCCCTCAACAATAGAACCATCAGGCATCTTTATGATGGCGTAATTGTACGAGTACGTAAAATCGACAATCTGCCTATTGCATCCAACAAGCATCATAGCGGTAAAAACCGCCGCAAAAACAATTTTCTTAATCACGGTTGTCACAGTCCTTTCTCATGTGGTTGGTCATGACCGGATGTTCGGAAGCCCACTGCATGATGATACGTTCTGCATCTTTCGGGTAATCCGTCATAAATTTCCTGCAATGTACAATCAGTTTTCCATCTTTTACAAACCTAATCGGGCAATGATGACATGACGAGACGCTTTCGCACAGTCTGTGATACTCTTTGATAACTTCCTGAAATTCAGCCATTCCTGTCACCTTTCTCCAGTTTCATCAGGTTCCGTTCGTCACGGGACGCCCATTTAAGCCATTTTCCGCATCTCCTGCAGTGGATGCCAACATGGGTTCCCTCATCAAGAAAGTAAAAGTCAGTGCATCCGCACTTACACATATACTCTTTAATCTTCATACGTGGTCACCGTCCTTCATTCCATGTTTGTACCCAAGCGCATAACCCATAACCCAACAAAAAAATCCCAAAAACATAATCCAGTGTTCTGAAAACAATTCAGTCATGACCGTCCTTCCCGTCTAACTTCACCCCACAGTTGGAACAGTAGTTCATGTAATTTGCGATGTACGGGTCGAATTTCATTCCGCACTCAGAGCATTTGCAGTGTGGTACATACGCAACGCCGAAGAAATCGTGAGTCTCTTCATACCATCTTACCAAGTGACCGTGCCGTACCTGGGCGGCATCCACGGTCGGCAAAGCCATAAGTGCATCCCTTATTTTCCTATCACGCTCAAAGTTGTACCCACCATCATATTCATCTGCTGCACAGATGACGGCATCTATTGAAGCGCCAAGTTCAATCAGCTTTTTCATGACCGTCCTTTCCGTCCATCCGTGTTCCACAATAAGGACAATAGAGATATTTGTTAAAATTAAACGCCGTGGTTACATCGACATAAAAACCACACTTTGAACAGTATGCGTCTTCCGTGTTGACCTCATTACTTGCATTAATGTGATACTGCCACCGTCCATGCCTTTCCGGGACTGCATCCATAACGGGTTCCTTAAGTAATTCCAGTACTTGCACTGTTGCGTTTGCTGTAAGTGTTGCGCCCGTGTCCGTCAACCCGGAAAGAATCCGTATATACCTATCACGCTTAGTCTCCGTCATATTGACCGTCCTTCCCGTCCATTCTCGCCCCGCACACTGGACAGAACTTATACAACATATCCGCCGCACTTGCTTCTGAGACAAATCCACAAGCAGAGCAAATCCAAAAGCCATAACCGCCCGTGTCCTCTTTCCAATGCCCATATCTTACCGGGACAGCATCCACTGTCGGCAGAGCCTTGAGCATACCCTTTGTTTCCATGTATGCTTCCTTGCTATGTTCGTTCGCCTCGTAAAAAGATATGGCATTAAGGTTTTCCAATCCTTCCAGTGCCGCATCCAGTTCAACCAACTTCTTCATTATCACGCCCCCTCATCCACGCATCCCCGTCAGGATTCATCGGGCAGTCATAGCAGTTACTCACCAGATCGCCGTCCTTGTCATAGCCATAATCATCGCCGTAAAGACGGCACTCCTCACAGTAATCGTAATTATCCATGGTGTTCACAGTCCTTTAACTTACGCCTTATAATCCCAAGCTCGTTCCGTATATCGTACAAAATAAGCAGTATCAGCACGATAAACGAAAATGATAATCCGTCAATCAAATCAGTCATGCTGTTCACCATCCCTCCTCAATTTCTTAAACCATTGCTGCTCCTTTTTTGCCCGCATCTTTTGGAATTTTTCCATGATTTTGCATGGTGCTTGAAATTTAAGTCCGCTCTTTTTGTATAGCCCCTTATGTATGGTCACCGTCCATCTTCGCCCCACAACTTGGACAGTAATCAAATTGATATAATTCAAGAAGTCCGCACTCAGAACAACGGCATCCCCAATCATCATCCGGGTCTTCTATCCACCTTCCATGCACCACCGGGGCAACAGTTGGCAATGACGTAATGCCATCAATCAGATAGTCGGGCTTAAGGTTCAAAACGCAACGGAAATAGGTATTTACCACCTCGATAACGCTTTCAAGGCTTACCGTTCTATCACCCATTGCCGTCACCTCTCCTCGTTAATAACGATTCCACCGTGTATCACAACACGCTTTCCATCAATGTCAAAATACGTTTCATACTCACTATTTGTAACATCAAATATTCCTGTCCAGGAGTCGATCTGGTTCCCGTTATAATCGTATACGGTGACAGTACGGTTGATCCCGCCACTTAAATTACTTTTTTCCGTTTTTATTGCACGTTTCCCGGACTCAGTTCCATTGTAGTAGAACAAAAATCCAGGCACTGTAACAAAACACAGAGCTATACCAACCGATATCCACACAGCCTTTGCGGTCGTTGATTCACAACACGTGCAAAAGAGAAAAACCACCAGAATGATCAGCGCGATCAAAAATACACATAATACGGCACCGCTAATTGTCATTTTATTTCTCATTTCCTCCTGTTCCATAATGCAATAAAGTCTTCTACGGACTCCTCTTCCCTCTCAAAGCTTAACCCGCACTGGCACTGGACTTTGAAAAGAAACATATCCCGTCCCGGAAATAAGTACTGTGCGCTGTACGGGTGGCGGCAACATTTCGTTCCGACTATCTCATAGGTGAAGCGTTGCGAGTATGTCCCGCATAACGGACACGGCTTTGCAAATCGCTTCTTCTCTAGCGTCATCTCGTCAGTCATACTGCTTCCCCTTTTCGTACTCGTCATCAAGCCACTCGGAACACCCTAACGCCCCAAAAGCATCTTGGAAATCATAGCCAAAGACCTCCTTGAATTTCATCGCATTTGTTATGATTGGATTCTCGGAAGCCCACTGCATGATGGCGCGCTCGGCTTCTTCGGGAAACTGATGCACAAACAAATGACACGCGACACCTCTACCATTGTTTCTTGATGCGATTGGACAGTTTTCGCATTTAATGCACTTATTACACATCCTGTTGTATTCATTCATAACAGTTTTAAATTCAGCCATCTTCAAGCCTCCCGATTTTAATCTTAAAAACAACTTCTTCGCCACGAAGTATAAGCCCATGTACATCAGGATGTTCAATTGCATATAACTCAAGGAGAAACGTTATCAGTTTTTTCAGCAATTGCCGTCACCATCCCTACGCTTCAACTCCCGGCGAATCTCTCGCAGTTCCATCTGCACATCCCTCATGACAAGCAGGATTAAAACGATAAATCCAAACGAAAGAGTTTCGCACAATTCATTCATGCTGTTCTCCTTTTCTTCTGTTCCACGAGTCAACAGCCCTCTCGAATGCGCTTTCCTTTTCTGCCTCGGAAATACTATAATCAGACCATGTGTGCGTCTGGCACCAGCAATATAAGCATTTCACGCAAATGCCTCCATCGCTGAATGCGAATATCTTCGCCTTCCCGCCGCAGAAGGGACACGGTTTCAACTCAGTCATGCTGTTCACCGCCCTTCTCATAAAATGGGCAGTTATATCTGACCATTTGCCCCGGCATCGGTAAGAACTTACACGTTAATTTAATTCCACAGTTGTTACAATCCCCAGCTTCGTAAATCCTTCTCAAGGCTCTCAGACTATCTAGGATAAACGCCGCGTTTTCAATGTTTTCATCCAGTCTATTCATTATTGTCACCGTCTTCCTTTGTCAGCGTTGCATCAGTAATTGATACTCCCGCCGAGTCGCTCAACTCTTCTTTGATGCATTCGGCAAGGGCTTCCGCAACTTGCTCCTTCGTGCGTATTCTTTCCCTCTTATCGTCAGGAATATAATCAAACATCGTCAGCTTGCATTCGAATGTCAGCTTCATATCTGTTCCCCATCCATCAGTGCGCCGCAATTGGGGCAAAACTTAGATTTGGACATCGCCCATCTTTTACACTGGTCGCACTGATATTTGTACTCAGGATAATCCCACCAAATCCACCAAATCCACCGCCCATGCCTTATTGGGACAGCATCCACAGTCGGCAAAAGTTCCACATCTCGCTGTGCATGGCTCAGTGCTTCAAAAACCATACCATCGTTGTAAGTAGGTACTTCCCAGATGGCACTTAATGCCGCATCCAGTTCAATCAGCTTTTTCATTGTTGCCGTCCTTCCAGTCCATCCGTGTGCCGCAGTTAGGGCAATATCTCCACGGTATATCATATTTACTTGCGCATACTGAACATTTGCAGCTAAGTTCTTTTCCGAGACATTTTTCCCACCGTCCATGCCTTACCGGGACGGCATCCACGGTCGGGGCGTGGTCAATGTCATCAATAAACTGGTTAAGTATAGTATCGACAGATGCTTTGATTTTCATCTTCCATGCTTGTGTTGCAATCTTTTGTTCATGCCTTTTCAGCACATCAGCATCAATCAGTCTCATGTGTCCACCTCTTTCGGTTCCCATCTTGTTGGCACCCCGCTATACCGTTGTTCGCATCGGTCGCATGGATATATGCCGGGAGTCCTGTCTTTGTGCCGACAATTGATGCAGTCATGCGGTGATTTGTCATCTGTGGTTGCGCTTAGTATATCTACTGCCATCCGACATGCTTCCGCAAGCGGTGTGGTCGGGCAAATATCAGCACAACGTTTAAGTTCTTTGATTGCTTGTTCTTTTGTCATAACACCTCGAACTTATAATATTCTATGGTCGTCATAATCTTCTCTGAGTGAATATCCAAGAACGAATCCAACGATACATCCCAAGGCAAGTCCCAATACAACTCCAATTACACCACTCATGCCATGTCCTCGATATGTGTATGCTGAACCTTCAGCATTAATGCTTCAACTAAATCTGTATACTCTCCAGTTGGTTTAACCTTTTCTTTTTTAATTGGATAAACACAACCGTTTTCATCAAACACGATAAAGTTATCCTCGGTTGAATCAATTATGGCAGCTTTAATATTGTAACGATCATATATAACAATATCTCCAACCTGAATATCTTTTAAATTCGTTTTAAAAACAATCTCATCATTATATAAATTTCTAATAGTGATATTTATTGCTTCATCTCTGATACTCACTGTCTTTTCCTCCATCTATTTACTGTAAAGTTGTCACAGTTTGTTCCGTTAATCATCCAGCCACCAAATTCCGTGTCCCATACAGCGTAGCTGAAATAAGATTCGCCAGTGTTATTATCAGTCCAATCAACAATAACGTTTTCCTTATTCTTAGGAGCTTTATCTTCAATGTTAAACCATTGATTTGTCATGGCTATTCTCCAATCAATTTACACCAGTACTTCCGAAACCGCCTGCGCCTCTTTCAGTATCATCAAGACTATCGACTTCAACGAGTTTGACATCTGAATATGACTGAATAATGAGCTGTGCAATACGTTCGTGAGTATTCACTGTTTGTTGTGTATGTGAGTCATTGTGCAGTGCAACTATAATTTCGCCACGATAATCTGAATCAATTACTCCAACGCAGTTTGCTGGCCTTAGTCCACGCTTAGTCGCGAGTCCAGACCTGGCATAGATAGCGCCAAAGTAACCCTTTGGAATCGCAACAGCCACTCCGGTTCCAAACAACTTTGTTTCACCAGGATAGATTGGAGCCGACTCCTTATCGGTGTCTGCATACAAATCAAATCCTGCAGCGCCATCTGTAGCCATGATCGGCATCTGCGCTGTTTCCGTCAGTCTTTTAACTTTAATTTCCATAAGCACCCCATCTGTTTTGTTCTTCATAGCCAATGATACCACACCATAGTATATAATGCAACATCCATTTTACTTACCATCAGCAAAATTTTGTGGTTTCTAACACCTGGTTATTATCAGTTATCTGTACACGCATATCACTAGTAACCTTAATTTTTACCTCTGCCGACTTAGCATCAAACGGAAGGAACGCACTTTTCCAATCATCTCTAACAAGATAATCTCCATCAAATTTGAATCCTTGGTATGTGCACTCACGATTGCATGTTGTCAAATAAGCCCATCTTCCAATATAATCTACCGACCAATTTACGCTTTCGGGATAGATTTCAATGACCTTCTGATATAGCTCTGGCATCAATTCTTTGATTTGCCTCAAGGCAGTTTTGACTACCTTTTCCTTATATTCATGAATTGGGTTACCAGAAAAAGAACATGGACAAAACTTTAACAGCCGCACAACATATTCTTGTGTAAACTTTTCTTTGGGAATTGTAATAATATTACCACCAAAACCAGGATCTGTAATATTATACGTATCTCGTTCAATCCTTACATACGGAATATTGATAAGCACATCATCACCGACAAGACCAATATATTGGTATAATGGCCTTTTTAGTTTATTGTATTTATCATGTTTTCTGTACTTCTCAAGCATATCATGACAACGCTTAGCATATTTTGTTGATCGGTCTATGATTCTAGATGTTCCAACACAACACAATGGACACAGAATTCCAGGAACTCTTAAACACCTACCGTCTTTATATAGCGAACATTCATTTGCTCTGTCGCAACTGATTGCTTTGACCTCATATGGATATTTTCGTGAACCATCACCGTAAATTTTAATATCAATAAGATTATCCATTAATCCCCCTTGAAGCGAGCAGCCTATCTCTAGCAGCTGCTCTCTGTTCATCGGTTATATTTCTCGGAGCTGAAATCTTAATATACTTTACTGGAATATGAGCCATGATAGAATCGTCATCGTTAATTTTATCAAGCTTAACATCGTCTGGATAAGACTCGGCGAGCTTTAAAACTTTCCTACCCAAAGAACTTGCTGACGGCAATGTAATCGACGCTGTCTTCTCCCCTTTAATCCAATAGATGGAAAACTCTTTGTAGTCACCATTCATTTTAAAAATAGCCTCCAAAATCTATTTAATTAAATAACAACGAATCTACTGATAATCTCTTCGTCAATGTTAAGATAGTTACGATTAAGCAGCGCGAACCCAGATTTATACCAAACAACCTCAAATAGATTTTCATCGTCTACATTTTTGACAATATCATGTTCATAGATATCGTTACCGTTGCAATCTACAAATCCTGTGTACTCACAGACAGAACTGCGCTGCACAGCACAATCTATTCCGCTGTCGTTTATAATAAAGTGATGTTCTATATCTAAGTCTGGATCACTTATAACATGGTAATATCCATATACCCAATTATTATTGATGTCTTTTCCTCTAAACTTTATATTCCTCATACTGCTCCTCTGCAATATCATCGGATACGCCAGAAATTTTACACATGCTATGCAACACGATAACTATAATTGGAATTAAAATAACAAAGTATATCATCAATATTCTCTCTGATTACCAAAAGTATCTTCGTACATCTCGATTTTATTGTTTTGAAAAGCATATGCCAGTTCCATTTTTGCCCCTTTGGAATTCATCCACCCATGCATCATGTATATACCGTCAGATATATTTATCAATGCAAAACAAATATGCATCATCTGATCGTATGATACTGACGATGGTAACAAAGCTAAAATTTTAGCGGGGTTGATTGGCTGGAACCCCTTAGATTCCAGCCGTTCTTCCGCCGCTTCAAATTCAGCGAAGTAGTTTAGATGATTTGTCATAGGGCCACTAATATATATAATCTTATTTCTTCCAAATGTAGTTGCTTCTTCTGGAGGTGTAAGACTAATTATACTGTCGCTCTTTGTCATCGAATTACTCCCCAATATTCATTAATAGTCCAGGTTCGCTACCCCCATAGTATGTTGGGACTGAACCGTTCCACTTTGCAATCCACTGTCTATCTAATAATTCTTTGGTAAGCGAAGAAGTAATCAAATCATTAGACTTCTTCTCTGCTTCTGCCTGAATGATTCGTGTCTCAGCCTGAATTCTAGCAGCATCCTGATCAGCTTGAGCCTGTACCGACTTTTTCTTAGCTTCTGTCTGAGTCTTTCTTAGTTCCTGCTCAGCGGTTTCAACCGCTTTCTTTGCAACCGCCTCTGCTGTAATGGCGTTTTCAATAGCATCACCAGCATCCATATCGACGATTGATACAGAACAGAACTGAATTCCATACTTATCAAATTCATCAGATAAGTTTCTCTCAAGCTCTTGATATATAGCTCCACGCTCTTTTCCAAGAATATCGATTACATTATATTTAACCGTAACAAGTTCAAGTACACGCTGAACAGTAGGAGAAATCATTTGTTCTGAAAGATTCTTTAGTGTACGAAACTGTTTAAATACCATGTAAGCATTTGTTTGATTGACTTTATACTTAACATCAAGTTTGCTGGTTACATACTGGGCATCTTTAGTTTGCGATGTCATTTCATCCACGCCAACTGTTTGGATTTCCGTGCTGATTGTATATACCTTATCAAAGATATTCTTTGTATGAATACCTTCTGGGATTGTATTCTCACTCGTTCCAGTAAATGCTGAATATTTAATACCAACAGAGTTTGCAGGCACTCTTGTAATGCACCCAGGAATCAAAATTAAAAATGCAAACAATGAAAGAAACTGTTTCTTATTAAGCTTCCATGTATCTTCATCATTCATTCCGGTAAAAATAAAGATTACAATCGCTGCTACTAAAGATAATAAAATCCAAATCATATTTACTCCTCAAATTTATACATAATAATTGGTGCTTTGTCGCCATAATACGGCGTTGCTCTTAGTATGTTGTAATCAACCCATTCGATTGCGTCGATATCTGACATACCCTCATTCATCAAAGCTTCTACAAGAAGGTTGTAGTCGTAAATAACACAACCAGTATCTGAATATCCAATTGCGGCCTTATCATAAAACTGTTCAGTCAAATAAACAGTATCATCAAGTCCGTTATCTAATAATTTCTCTTCAAGTGTCATAGCTCTGGAAGTCTCCAACCAGGTTCTTTAAAACCATATTTCTGGCGTTTATAAATAACTCGATTAATCGGCGGCGTAGTGTTATTGTAGCTGAATACATTTACATAAATACCAAGGTCATTCCGCTCCTTTGTCATAGCTCTTATAACAGCCATCAATGCTTTTACATCATCAATTGCTCTATGTGAGTTTTCAACATCCTTACACTCATAATGTTCGATAGCGTCTTTAAGTTTATGCGGTTTATTATTTCTATCACGGTATACCGTTAGTGTATCAAGATAACCGCAGTTTTTAAATGCCTCATCGAAATCCTTATTGTTCCTGATATATGTTGATCTTAGGAATGATAAATCAAATTGGGCATTATGAGCAATCCACAAAGTTGATTCAATATTGATTTTTGCAATTAAATCTAACAGAGCAGACTCACTAATTCCACTATCTGTATCAGCTTTTGTAATTCCAGTTAACTCAGTGATTTTTGACGGTATACTTTTGGCTTTAATAAACTCGTCAATCTCTTTAATGGCTTTGCCATTTTCATCTAAAATTAGCGCTGCAAACTCTATTATTTGACAGTCATCTGGACGTAGTCCAGTTGTCTCTGTGTCGAAAATTACGTAACGTTTATATTTCAACTAATCCTCCTTGCATATTGGTTGTTCGATGCAAGCCTTACACCCAGCAAAGAATCATATGCATCGTCAATACCAGGAACATAACGGCCAAACTTTATAATAATATTTCTAAATTCTTTAAGCATCAAGAGTTCGCTGCTAATTTCATGTTCATTGTATCCTGTGTAAATAACAACATCATCATTGCATTGAAAGTCGTCACGTAAAACAGAAATAAAATCAAAGACATCTCCAAAACTATCAAACGGCTCAAGCCCTTGCATTACTATTGCTTCTGTAATTGGATTATCTATGTATTGCTTAATTAGTTTTGTTATGTCACATTCAATATCCTGGCTGAGAGCCAGCGTACTATTTTGGCACACTGACTCTCCGCATTTAAACGAACACTTTGGAAATTGTAAAACCATACTTGGTTTTTTATAATTCACAAAGTCTTCAAAAATTACACCTTTAAGTATCATATGGTCTCCGCTGTGTTATTAATTGGTTCCCATTCACGTAGCTTATATTCATCTTTACGCTCATGACTCCATGTTTTAATCGGCGTGTAAAACCCTACGATCCTTGTGTACTCAGTTTCTACTGGTTCTCCACACTCTGGGCAAATCTTGCCGTAAAAAGCGTGGTTATGTTTACAGGCTTGAATCTTAGTATTAAAAGCAAAGTATGTCACACCCTTATCTGCAATATACTCAACCATTTTACGAGCTTTTTCATAGCTATCAAATGGAGCGTCGATGTTTGCATGGAGAATCGAACCACCGTTGCAATATCCGTCAAACTCTGCAGCAATTCTTACTCGCTCTTGAAGAGTGGTTTGAATGCCAAGCGGAATGAACTGATTACCATACAGTGGTAGATCGTATATATCAGCATCTGGATAGAAAAACTTATCTTTTTGCATAAGCTTGACCGCTGCTGACTCACCAGGAATCTGCTCACAATTCACCATGTAACCCTTATCTTTGGCAAAGGCATCCTTGGTTTTGTGAATAACCTGAAAGATTTTGTTTCCAAATGACGAAGCCTTGTCTGTATAGTAGGTGTTGCCGAACTCATCGAGTTTAATATAGCCAAAGCGTTTCATTGTCTCATAGATACCAATGAATCCTACTGTATTATAGAGATGGTCGAAATCAATGATACCGTAACTAAAGTTTTTCAGAAGCCCTTTATCTACGTTACGCTTGATAATGTGACGTACACAATCAAGCGCCTTTAAATCAAGCGTTACTCGCTTCTCAAGCTCTGCAAGATATTCTTCTTCTGAGTTTGTATCAAGTGCGATACGTGCAAGATTAACCGTAGATACTTTAAGTGACCCGACTTTCAATGCCGTGCCGCCAATGGAATTAAAATAACCCAGGTCTTCAATATTGCTTTTCAATCGACAACAATTTGAAAGGCTGTTAACAGAATCGTCACAAAATATATTCGAATCTGACCATTTCATATTGTGTTTGATTCCCCATTCAGCAAACTCTTCATCAACAAACTTACCATTCTGACGAAGCAGGCTAATGGTGCTTACCGGGAATGTAAACATGCAATGACTTCTAATCTCAGACATCACTTCCATATAGAGTTTCTGGAACTCCATAATTCCATCAATCTCATCAATCATGAAAGCGCCATCTGGGAATGTCGAGCCACCGAATAGAGCTTCAAGATACGGCCTATCAAATACAGACGTATTCGTAAATGCCGACTGAATTCCGCCTCTTAGGAATGGTTGGTTCATAGCATAAATAAATCTCTGACATTCCTGTCGTGCATAACGTTCTGGAGAACCAGGGTAATATCCGTTCTTTACATCTCTATCCCAGAAATAATACATATATGGAATTACATTCGGAAGTCCAACTGCGCCAGATGTCCGATTGCAGTTCCAGCTCACGAATTCCTTAACAAAATCAACAAACGTCTCAAGATGTTTCGGCGGCTCCGCATTAAACCCATCGCCAATAAAGTACAACCCCTTTTCGGCTAAGTCTTTTAGATCATATGCAAAGCAATATGATACGAATGATGTAGTGTTAGCATCGTGCATATAAAGTTCGCCAATCCACTCAGCCTTCAGCCATTCATTAGCCGTCTTAAATCCGTACTTTTTATTTAACTCGTAATAAATCTTATTAAATGCAAGAAGTTTCTGATGCGGTTTTGGCATCTCATTGATTAACGTAACGATATCTTTATGAGATACATTACTATTACCATCAACGCTTGCATCTGCTACTGTGTCGCTATCAATGAAATTATCAATAAAGTCTGTGTAGCTTAGTTGTTGGTCGCTAAAACCATTAATCTTTGCGATTTCAGTACCATAGTCACCAAGTAGTCTATTAAATTGTGTCTGAAAATTTCTATCAAGTTTAATGTTAATATTCACTGTTCATTTACCCATTTAATGGCAGAACTAAAGTCCAACATTTCTCCATCAACCAACATTGATGGCATAGTCTGAAGTTCAAGCTTATCAATAACATCCATATCGGATACTACTTCATAATCAATATTCTTATATCCAAGTTTTGCTTCAATGATTTTACATCTTGGGCAACCAGTGGAGTATAAAATAGGTTTACTCATTATTCTCTCCCCCTATAATAAACGTTGGATATTCATCACCGAACGCTGATAGAATTTCAGATGGAGTTTTTAATCTCCATCTTACTTTTCCATCAACTTCATCATTGGTAATTCTATCGTCATTGTTTATTGCGGCACTGATCTTACCGCACTCACAACAATAACTTGCAACGTCATATAGGTTTTCTTTTGCTATGTATATTAAACATGGTTTAAAATTACATTTATGTCTACGCATTAGCTAACATCATTGTTGTACAAACCCTCTGGATACTCCAATTGTCCTTTAATTTTTTGGGCCATATTCATATACCAATCGGATTTTGCAAGGTCTTCTTCGGCGCTACCCTTACTCCCAGCTCTATAACGGTACTTCCATGCGTTACAGATGCAGAAGAAAAAGACCGCCTTTTCACCCATCGCAACTAACATCTCATCGATACATTCCATTGGATGAGTTTTATAGTGCGGTGGTTGATTAATCATGTCTTGTTCCATATGCTACCTCAGTTAAACGGCAAACCCTCATCGTCCGCATCAGTAGGTACATTTACGAATCCGTTATCAGCTTTCTTGCTCTGCTGTGCATTACCACCGGACGACTTGCTTCCACCAGCAAACTCAGCGTTACTAATTCTGACGTTGTATGTGTATACTTTCTTTCCACTCTTATCTGTATAACTTCCAGAGTTGTTCGAGCCTTCAATATTAATGAAGTCGCCCTGATGGAAGAATCGTTCGATAAACTCTGCAGTCTTTCCAAATGCTACACAATTGTGGAAGTCTGCCGATCTCTGACCCTTTTCAAACTTATCCGTAGCAATACTAATCTCAACGATTTTCAATTCTCCTGCGGTTCTAACGTTGGGGTCTTTCGTAAGCCTACCACCAAGAATAACTTTATTCATATATTATTTACCTCATCTATTTTAATAATCATCAAATATAACTTTTTCCGAACTCTCTTCGGAAATCATCTCTTGTTCCAAAATGCTCTTCATAATACTCTTGAGCTTTTTGTTTCCAATATAAATTGAACTCTCTGTTTTGGTGTATGCAATCATGGCCACCCATGTTGTGTTCGTATGGTGTAAGCGGAATAACAAATCCATACTTCTCGGATAGCTTTCTCTCGCTTTTACCAAATATATGATGCATTGCAACTGGCGATAGGCCGCTCATAATTGAATGTTCAAGATCATCAGTAAATACCTACTTCACAATCCCTCCTTCTTTGCCGCCCATTTTCCTAAAATCCGCTGCAGTTCGGTCTCGGAAATAGGCATTGGAATTCCAAGTTGTGTCATCTCAGACATACTACCCTGGATTAGTGTACGCATTTCAGTAGAGCTGTATGTATGCGAACCCCTTATGACAAAGTACTCTCTATATTTAACACCATTCACCTCTGAGATGTTTTCAGTAGGTTTCAGATGGAATGTTTCGAATTCGCTGGTATCAATCTCATCGTTGAGCATTACGGTCTGCATCTCTGTGTCAAACTGACCATAATCTTTTAGTAGTTGATTCTTTACGAAAGCCTGACTTTCCCCAACCTTTTCAGATATCAGCGATACAATTAAATGGAATAGCGCATTTGCGCTCAAGCTCCTGCCTGGGCTATACGCTTTAATATCGCATTTAATCTTTTTTCCAACCATGTTATTAAGCTCATCGGGCATATAATCAACTTCGATATCTACCGACCTTGTTCCGGTATCAAAGTTGAAATTAATATTCCTCAGAGTCCCAATCATCGAAATCATCTGCTTCTTCCTTGCGACGTATTGTGTCTCTTTTATGATTGTTTTTCTTAGGCTTGGTCTTGTACTTCTTACAAACACTATGTGTTGGAACATCATCCCATGAGCTTGGGCATTCCTGCATTCCATTCCTTAGTGTAGGAAGAGCCGAAGTGTATTCGGCGATTTCTTTCAAATCTTCTTTGTATCTGTCAGCCTGCTTGCGTTTGCTATTACTATGAGGAAATGTCCTCAGCCACAGCCAATCATCCTGCGAACTCATTCTCATACCTCGTTAAGAATTTTACAATCTGATTTGACGTCATATTTTTAATTAACTCGTTAGCTTTTAACCCTGTATCTAAAGCTTTAAATCCGAAGTGTGCATATTTTCCGCCAAGCTTTATCAAGTAGTTTGCAATAGCCTTTCTTTCGCCATTAAACTCTTCTTTTAATCTCTCAGCAGAAGCGACTATAGTTTCAACTTCACGTTCAAACTCGGCAAGCTGCCATTGGTAATAGCGAATATATCGTTTGTGTCGTGGAAATATCTCACATATCTCATCCACATCACATGTCATAATCATGTCAATATAACGCTCTGGCGATAACGCATGATTATTGATTGTCCTGTGCATCTCCAAGTATTTTGGTGATTTGATTTTTACTCTGTTAAAGTTCTGATCGACTACAACAAACCCCTCTTTATTTAATCCGTCATCATTGAGGTGTTCAACAGCTGTCATACACTCTTCTTTGGTTGATAACGGATATATTGTAGGATGTTCGATTCCAATATCACAAACAATTTCTTCTCCCGTGATATTACTAATCGTCCCGATATGCCATATCCTGGTTACCGGATAATGAATTACAATCTGATTATCTGGTGACACAAGTTCAAACAAATACGTATTCATTTTACTCATGTCATACCATCTAATTTGATTAGCATTGATTGCAGAACAAAACAAATCGTAAAAGTTGGTTCCGCTTTGTGTTTCGGCTTCTGATGCATCAATCGTTGACATCGTTGAAACTCTCCACTTATTCAAATCCCAGTCCCACCAGACTTTAATCAGACTTCCATCTATTTTGTCCTGCACCACAGCTGTGTTCCAGTCAATATTGGCAGCATATGATTCCTGGATATTGAAGAACTTTTTAAAAGGACAACACACAACATCTAAGCTATTGTGATCTATGATAATTCCTCTTGCTTCACAAACAATTTGATCTGAAAAGTCAGCTCCGACACAATACTTAAATAGCGATAGCCTTCCTTCGTTTTTGATATTAATGTTTTTTTGTTCTATCAAACATTGCCAATCATTCGGGTGGTCTCTAATGTACCTGCAAATTAATGATGCGTTAGTCATACATTTCCTCAAAATAATTCGTCTGGTAACTGCTTAAAAATTGGGTCAATCACTGTTGTTTGTCTATGTTGAATTTCATCATAAGACATAACATCATTCGTCGTATATCTATAAGAATCAATTGCTTTTATAATAAAATCGCCTTGTTCATTATTGATTTTTAAAACAATCTCTTTCAACATCGCCTATACCTCAAGTATTCCTTAATTCTATCTGGACAATCGTTTTGTGGTTCTCTGCTTTTTTTATACATATTCTTAATACAATAAAATTCCGCAACGCAACCATCACATCCAAACGGCTTTAACGTTCCAAGATACTCACGAATAATCAGATCGTAGGCGTCCTTCATTTTCATTAGTGAGCCTCTAAATCACATTCATGCAACCGCATGATATCACTAAACATTCTTTCACCAATCATAGCCCGGTCTTCATTCATGCGCTTTTCACTTTGTTTCCATTCCATATACGGAGCCATATGCCAGTTAATAAGATTCGCTACATATAAATCTTCTGTAGTTAGCTCGTTAAATCCTGAAAGGTACATATATGCCCCAGCATTATGATGGCTATAATAATGAGCTTCTCCGTCTTCTCCAATCGACTGAGTGATTCGTTTCCCGATATCATGATATGCAGCTGCTTGCTGAACAAATGCTCCATACCCTTTGTTATAAGCAAGTTCCTCTGCCATCCATTGGTGTTCGTTTAGTGAGGCTGTATGATGGGAGTTTTTTTGATCCATATCTTCAGTCGGATAAAGATACGCAACGTCGTTTGGTACGCATACAATAGAATCCCAGCCCTCATATATCCAAGGTGCATTAAAAGAACATATCATTCTATGAATTACATCTTTTCCAACTGTACGTTCTCGTTGTGAATCCCTTTTTATACAAATATCAATTGGTGTGGAGAACACGACTGCAACTTTTTTTACCGGAATTCCATTAAGCTGTTTGAGAAACGACATACGTTTCTTTCGGTTCATATTTGTAGCATCATACACAGACGATTGCCCACTCTTTATGGTATCAATAATGCGTTTGTGAAGCTCATTGAAAACCTTATTGTTATCTTCTTTTTTTGTAGGGTCAAGCCCAAGCTCTTCTCGAATAGCATCAGATGAGAATACTGGAACCCCAAGTGCCTGTGATGATGTAGTCTTACCGCAACCAGGTGGGCCAATTGTCATGAATAATTCTGGTAACACATTGAACGGATCAATCATCTTTGAATATAAACCTCTGCATATTTGATTCCAAAATCAGATGCTCTATTATGGTCGTTGATAAACACATCAATTCTGTTGCCTTTGATATGTTTCCCGGTATCTTGTGCAGTATAAACATGGTCTCCGATTTTAATCTTTGACCACCTTGGAATAACGCTTTCATCTACCGCAATTGTAACCCCTTCAACAGGCATTACCCCACTCCGTGTAGGCCCATATGCCCATTTACCATTACACTTCCTACAATTGCAATATGCTGTAAGCCTAAACCTTCCAAGACTTTCCCATCGGCTGTTTATCTCTGCGGACGATGCAGTTGATTCCGAAGCATAAACATCCGTTTTAATCATCATCGGGTTAAGAAGACTGAGTACAGCGGCCATCACGACCGCAAACACAGCACGTCTCATGCCCACCTCACAGAATCCATGTTAACCCAGCGTCCGTCTGGTTCGTCCTTAACCTTGCTCGGAATATCATCAGACCATACCTGATTGGTTTCTGGATTCCAATCCGTGAAGCAATACTTCTTTCCACCATACATACCGTATCTACAAAACTTTTCTAAAATCATTCTAAATTCTCCTCTTCGTCTTGTAAAAGTAAATACAGGATTTGAGCACCACAGTTTGTACAATGACACACATGTACTAATCCACCAGGTTCATAACCGTAATCTTCTGAGTTGAAATCGTTATCCCAGATTACCGCTCTCTCTAAACAATGAAAGCATTCATACATTAAATCCCCCCAATCTTTATTATTGTATTGCCTCGGTTGGATTCGAACCAACGTTTACGGCCTCGCGCCGTCGCCTTCACCCCTTGGCTACGAGGCTGATGTAGTTGATCGGACTACATCAAATTGCTTCGTCCCTTCACATCCCATGGCCATGTCTTTGTTAATATAAGATGTTATCCTACGAAGCAGTGCACCCAGCGAGATTTGAACTCGCACGGTTTCCCACCAGATCCTAAGTCTGGCGCGTATGCCAATTCCGCCATGGGTGCCAATTGTTAATCGTATTCTGCAATGATAATTGATACCCTATCCTTCAGGCACTCAAAATCTTTCGGTGATAATTTGTTTAGTGCATCATCCATCAGTTCGCTGATTGCGGTTTCAAAATCGTATATTGTGCTCATATTTTAAGGCTCCCATATAAAACATATTTACTCCAGATATTTACGCCATGCTACATACATATTGACGAGCGCAATCCGTGACGGGGAGTCTTCCTGTAGTGCATCAATGTAATTTAAAAGCCATTTTTCATCAATCACTTCCAGTGTAGGACAGGCATTGATTGTTCCACGTACTGCGGATGTTCGAAATATTTCATTTTCTCCCGCCGGGAACGCCGTCATAAGATTATCGGCATCAATCGGTCGCATATTCCAATCGCCTCTTCTAATTAGGTGTACATTTCGGCAAGTTCTTCGGTTTGTCGCTTAATGCGCATTCGCTGACGTTTTTGGTACATCATGATACGCTTACATTTGCCATCAGATTTCATCCCGCCACGATCATATAGAGAACGCTTTGCTTTTCTGGTTTTGGATTCGCTCGCCATCTATATTATCCTCGCAACAATTTAGTGTATTGTAACCGTTTCTTCCTGTCCAGCAAGAATATTTCTGCTAACATCGGTTACAATCACAGCGATATCATCCATATTGCTCATCATATAAACGATTGCGTCTGTGTTTTCTTCTGACAATCTTTCAATCAAAACTTTTACGGTCATACCTTTTGTCACTCCTTAAAAGCGTCCAAAACGATAGAACTGTGGTATAATACATTCAGAACGCAGGCGTTTCCCGAAAGGGTGAAAAATTAGTGCTGTCATAAAATCAGCGCACGCAGGCGTTCTTTTTGTGCCTTTAAGTTAGATGCGGAATGTCTTTGCTAATTAGGAGCTTGGCACATATTACACGCCCATAAACCTTCCCTCTGCTGTGGCGAAACCGCATTGTGTCCAATAGATTAGGACTCGTATTCTAGTACATCCGAAATGATTCTAAACAGTTCAGCCAAATTATGGTCTTTCAAAAACTCCCGGATTGCACTGTAAAGTTCGCCCTTATGCATTGCGCTATAATCACCCCCGTACATCATGCTCGTTCTCTATGTAAAATGCCCCAATAGGTTAGTTAAATCATGGCGAACCGAATCGAACGGTTCATTAAGTCCTGCCGTTTCGCATTGCAATTTCCGCACAGAGAACCTGACACCATGATTTTTCTATGCCAATAGGTTAGGATTTATTCTTCCCATCGACGGCATCAGGTGCGTGTTTGATGACCTCAAGGATATATTCCACGGGAAGACATTCGTCATTATCCATGCCGCCGAAATATTTCATAAGCCAGTCTGCTTTTATATTCTTTTGAGCAGATTGCGAACGCATATCCTTCCCACAGCACGGGCAGAAGTTAGATAGATACACCCCGTATCCGTGCGGGACTTGTGCCGCTCTTGAAAGGCAGTCAGGGCAGACCCAACAATTATAATCCCTTCCGTCACGCACCCATTCTCCTGGGTTTTTAAAACTACACTCAGTATCAGGCATCTCTTATCACCATTAATTGTTAGATTTAGATAGCGTCCGTCCGCTCACTCTCACTTTTCCCGGCATTGGGACAGTTTAATTTGCACTTCTTACACAACCCTGTTTCCTCAAGCATTTCCGCAATAGTAAATGCTTCGTCATAACTACACATATTCTCTCCTGCTATAACACTATGTTTCATATCGTTAACAATCGGTGTATTGATGGTTGGTGCTTCATAGATGAACTGGTAGATTTCTGCAATGTGCAAAGGGCAGTCCCCTTTGCTCTTGGCGAATTCCGTGATTGCTTTCCACAACGCATCAGCGTCGATTAGTCTCATGTCTATGCCCCCTTAACGATTAGTCCGCCTTGGTCTTGACATGATACCCATCAAGGTCAAAGAAAAACCGCTTGTGATCACAGCTTACGATGTAGCCAAACGGTGTATATCCATCGTTTTTCCCGATGTACCCGCCCCATGACTCAACTTCTGAATCCGGGTGTTTCATCGTAAAATACCACATATCGGATTCCATCCAGTTCATTCTTCCACGCTCTCCAAATCGTTAGTACACTCTGATGTGACATCTCGGACAGATAAGTTCTGCAGCAGTAATAATATTCACCTTACCAAAACAAAGCGGACAAATTTTAAAACACTTATTCATATGCACCTCCTAATCGTTAGGTTCGCCCTTCTTCGGCTTTTCTGTTTTTACCCCACACCCAGTAACGTGGTGACGCTTCGGCTGAACGCACACATTAATGTATACGCAGTTACTGCAAAAAGAAGTGTTCTGTTCCATATCATCTCCAATAGGTTAGTTAATATCAAAAATCCCGGGCAAAGATTTACACTTTGCATGACGTTGTTTCCAAAATGCCAACACTATTTCAGCGACGATTCCAACGTCTTACGTGTAGTGTCTACTTATTCCACCACCGGGATTTTTTGTATTGTCGTAGCGCACGTTGAAGGAATCGAACCCCCGTCTTCTCAGGTTAAGCGCGCTCCCCTGAGCTGTTCTACCACTGAACTAAACGACACAATAAATGCAGGCTACTCGCAGGAAGCGCTTCGCATTTGTTCCCGACTAGATTTTAAAAGCACAGCCAAATGGTCTTATGTACCCGTCGCGCCTATTCGTCTGCATTTATTGGCAGTCCATCCAAAGATCGGCAACTTACTCCGCACTGCGCTCGGCTACCTGTGAACTATTCACTGCCAAGAATATTTCATTTCTAATCGTCCGAATTCGGATGGCGTATCTTATGGAAAGATACTGACCAAGTGTATTTATACGTACTTTGCTGCGCTACCTCACACTAACACTACGTCACGCTCTCACTATTAACGGATCAGAGCGCTATACGGATACCATAACCAAGTATCAAAGGGTCGTCTTTCCGTACTGTCAGACAAAGCCCTCCCTTATTGTTACATAAGGGAATCGGGATAGTGGGACTCGAACCCACGACTTACAGGTTAAAAGCCCGGTACTCTACCAACTGAGTTACATCCCGTAATGCTACACCAAAAGAATGTTGGCACCTTTACACGATATTTTACATGACGCCGCCTCGTGCTCGTCGAAACAATCGTCCTTGTGTTTTGTCCTCTGTGCCTACCAGCAACTTAAGCATCTGTTCTATTGGTGCAGCATATTTACCATCACACCAGACACACATGACTGATGGTTGTTACCAATTTTACATTTTTGGTTTTAATGGGTTTTTTGTCGTTATTTTAGTGTGTCTTAATATCGAGCTGAGTTTTCCTTCTCTAGTCGGAACGGACAGTTATCGAACTGTCATCAACATCGCAGATATGCCCTCTGCTTGTTTATCCGGGCGCATACCCCGTAAAGCTCTCACCACTTGAGCTACGTTCCGTGGTCGGTTTAAGGTTTACCGAAAACCGCACATCCCGCAATTGGCCTGACGTTTTCGCCGCTTTAACTTTTCTGTAAACCGTGTACTTTGGTTCACTTACTTCGCTAGCGTATATGCTACTTGTCACTGGGGAGCGGATAATTTGCTCTCTACCCTACATCGGAATGGCAGGATTTGAACCTGCGACAGCCTTCTCACATAGCTTCTCCCGGGATTCCTATGTGTACTTGAGCCACTCTACCACTGAGTTACATTCCGTATAAATACTTCCGGTGGGATTTGAACCCACAATCCAACTGGCCCAGGATCTTAAGTCCCGTGCGTATGCCAATTCCGCCACGGAAGCGTACCCAAGGTGGGACTCGAACCCACAATTTTTCCGATCTTGAATCGGATGCGTATGCCAATTCCGCCACTCGGGTTAATTAACTATTGTTGGCTGTCATGATTGCCTTATCGAATGAAGAAATATCCCTAGGACAACTATATTTCTATTTTCGATTACTCACTACAATTTAAACGCTCTACCATGCTATTGCGTGACCAACATCTCCTGGTTGAAGTGGAGCCTTTGGGACTCGAACCCAAGACCGCCCGGTTATGAGCCGGGTGCTCTAACCAACTGAGCTAAGGCTCCATTGTTAAGATAAAAGTGGT
>AUXO016666684.1_pt1 | contig 43526 bp, 49 predicted proteins | sample 768731 | NCBI WGS metagenome assembly AUXO01 (sample SAMN02715735, study PRJNA202380) | gut metagenome | biome: sheep rumen | host: Ovis aries | place: New Zealand: Palmerston North | reverse complement strand
AAAGATTTAGAAGCTGTTAGATATTTAGAAGAAGAAGGAAAATATATTGTTGTTGATTCTGTAACAGGGGAAGACCTTTACAATGAGTATGGTGAACATATTTACACAACTTATGGACCATATACACAGCATACAACATTCGATTATTACGGAAATATGGGATATTATTTATTCTCCAATCTTGTTCCTGGTAAATATAAACTTAGATTTACTATTGATGGCAAGTCTCAATATGTACTTACAACAAGAGAAAATGATAAGACTAATACTAATATGAGTGTAATTGCTAGAAATGCTTCTACAAATACTTCTGAAGATAGTCTTGTTGTTGAAAGTGATGTATTTACTGTTGAAGCACTTGGAGATACAAACCCTTCTATTTATAACAATAAGTATAGAAACTTCAATGTTGGTGTTTCTCGTCCTTATACTTACGGTGGATATGCTTGGCTTGATGAAGTATCAACTGTTTCTGGAGAAGATATTGTTATAACAGGTGATGATGGTATTATTTCTGTTCCACCTGAACACTTTATGGAAGGTATTAAGATTAGTGCTAGATATGCTGAAGATATAGATACTATTGTTAAGGATGCTGATGGTTTTGATGCTATTACAACAACTGATGCAAATGGTTTCTATAGCTTAAGGCTTAATCCTAATCATAATTATGTATTAAGGGCAGAAAGCGACGTTAACCATACAATTACTGCATTTACGTATGAGAATAATCCTATCGCAAGAAACGATGACAATGATGGATTTAAGACAGCTTCTGGCTTCTTAACTAAATTGTTTGTTCCTCAAATTAGATATGATGACAATAATAAGCCTCTTCTTGATGAATACAGTCAAGGATATTTACTTGATGATTCAATTAGCTTTGGTTTCCTTACTGTTGGAAGAGCTTATCTTGGAAGTATTGTATTTAATGATGAAAATTATGATGGTATTTATGATGTGGTTAATGAATATGGTATCCCTGATGTAGAGCTTACTTGCCTTGGATACTATTACAATACAGATACAAATACTTTTGAGCCTGCAATTCTTGAAAGTGGAAAGCAGTTTACTCAGAAGACAACTACAACTCAAACAGGTATGTATGCATTCAAGTCACTTCCTACTACAATCTTTGTAGACGGAAAAGATAGACCTATGGTTTATCAGATTAAGATTGAAACATATCCAAATATTGGAACAGATACTCTTGGTAACGAGAAGGTTTCAGGAATTACTAAGTATTACAGAGGTGATTCTTTAAATGAAAACAGTGATTATGATTTAATTACTGATATGATGAGACCTGTTGAATATATGGATAGCACAGCTACTTATATTATTCCATTTACTGAGAACAACAATGCTCCAGCTAGTAGCAGAGTTGTAATTGATGGTAAGACATATGACATATCAGACCCTCTTGTAATTAAAGATATTTATGCTGGATTTACAGAGAGAGAACTTTCATCCATTACTGGAAGATTGTTTAATGATAGAGATTATGATGGTATTTATAATGAAGAAGTTGATAGTGCTCCTAGAGATATCATTAAAGTTGACCTTGAAAGATATATTGAAAATGAAAACGGACTTGGTTGGACTTTAGTTGATACAACTACTCACGAAACTGATGCAAACGGAATCTTCATATTTGAAGATTTAGAGGGTGCTACAATTGTAAATGGTAAATCTTACCTTTACTCTTATAAGTTAAAGATTAATGATGCTCTTGACAATAAATACTTAGAGACTAAGTATCATCAAGGCAGTGACATCAAGATTGATTCAGACCTTGTTCTTGATGGTAGTCATTATCTCGTTGAGCCTGATGAATATATTCAGTTTGCTCTTGAAGTAACAGACAATTATAATGCTAGCCCTGCTAGAATTAATCAGCCTGTTGAAGAGAATAACTTCGAATACTATATGGCTCATATGAATGATAGAGTTTATGATTACTTAAAGGTAACTGAAGAAGTTGCTGATGATACTCACTTTGGTGGATTCCACATCTTAGAGAGCTCATTTATTAGAGGTAAGGTATTTGATGATTCTAACTATGACGGAAGCAGTCTTGGAGATTCTCCAATTACTGACCAGAACGTAGAGCTTACTCTTACTCCTTATTACTATAAGGATGGTTCTTGGCAGATACTTCCTGAAGAGCTTAGATATATGCACGGAAATAAGATTGTAGAGAAAGTTAAAGTTTATACAGCTAAGACAAATCTTTACAGTCAGATACTTTTCAATCCTGCACTTAAGTCAATTACTAGTAAGCAATACAACTTAGTTGCTGGTGAATACATCTTTAAGAACTTACCTGTAAGTGTTGAAGATAGCAACGGAGTTAAATATCTTTGCGGATACACTGTTTCTACAAGTGTTCCTGATAAATATATTATTACTTACTACAAGAAGGACGATGTAGCTAAAGGAAATCAGAACGATTTAGAGATTATTCATAAGAGACTTAACGATGAAAATACTCACGTTCTTTCAAATGGAGAAATCTTTGTTCTTGCTTCTACTACAACTGATGAACATATTCCATTCAGTCAGACTGTAGATGGAATTACTTATGACCTTCTTATTGGCGAAAATGTTTATGGTCTTGATAACGGAATTATGGTTCCAAAACTTGGAAGAATTACAGGTTATACATTTAGCGATGCTAATTATGATGGCTTAATGAATGATAAGAAGTTTGTTTCAGGTGTTAAAGTAAGACTTAAACAGTATGTATGGGATGTTGATAATGAGAAGTGGGATGAAGTTACTACTTATAATAAGGTTGTAACAACTGGAAGCAACGGATTGTTTGACTTTACAAATCTTCCTACTTATACAGACAAAGATGGAGTAAAGACACTTGTTTCTTACAAACTCTTTGTTGATAGCTTTAATGAAAATACTTATGCAATAACTAGATACAAAGTTCCTAATAACGATGCTTTAGACAGTGACCTTAGATTTGATGGAAATCATTCTCTTAATGTTGATAGTGATTATATTATTCTTGCTAAAGAAAGCTTAAGAACTGATGATAATCCATATGAATTTACTGTAGAAGGTAAGACTTATGATATTGCTACTGCAATTGGTACTGTTACTAACTACAATGCTGGATTTAGAGCATATGAGAACTCAAATATTACTGGTATTATCTTTAATGATGCTAACTATGATGGTGAATATACTAATGAATCTAAGATGGCAGAAACTGTTAAATTTAATGCTCATCAGTATTACAGAGATAATGATGGTAATTGGGTAGATACAGGAAACGTTATTCCTACAACAATCAGTAATGGTACTATTTCTATTACTAACCTTCCTACTTTCGTAACTGTTAGTGGTGAGAAGATGCTTGCTGGATATATCTTTGACATTGATATTAGAGCTGACAAGAATACTCTTGACAGAAGCCTTAATAACAAGAATATTGGTGTAACAAGATTTGAACAATCTTGGAATAACATAAACAAAGATAATATGGCTGTTGCTATGGATAAGGATGGTATTAAGCTTTCTACAAACAAAGCAGACATCTATACAAAGCAAGATGATGAAGGAATGCTTGTTATTGCAAGTACAGACCTTACAAATGTTTCTACTGACAATATTAGAGGAAACTATGATATTGCTAAGAGAAATGACAACTTAAAACTTACAATTGGTCTTAGATATTTTGATACTTATGTATTAGAGGGTGACATTTTTGATGATGCTGATTATAATGGACTTTCCACAAATGACAGCTTATTCAAGAATAATTCAACACTTATCGTTAATGCAGAAGAGTATTATTTCGACGATGAAACAAATACTTGGGTTGCAACTGGTAATGTTCAGAAGTCACTTGCTAATGATGCTAAGACTGGTAAATATAAATTCCAACTTTCAACCTTTGTATCTAAGAACAACAGAAGATATGTTGCTGGATATAAGTTAAGACTTACAACTCTTCCTGTTGGATATCTTCCTACAAAGTGGCACGTTGGAAATGATAAGTACGTTGATTCAGACCTTAATAGAAATACTCTTTACTTAACAGAAGATATCATTATTACTTCTAAAGCGGTTGATGGTGCTTTAGGTGACAGGTCTTATGTTTACACTATTGGTGATGAATGTTATGGTGCTGGAACTTATGACTTAATGCTTAGTAAAGAGAAAGAAGAATCTATTGATGCTGGAGTTACAAAGTATGTACAAGGAACTCTTTCTGGAGTAATTTGGGACGATGTAAACTACAACGGACTTATGGATTCTAATGAACTTGGAATTAAGAATACTCAAGTAGACATTGAACAGTATTTAGACATTGATGGAAGTCTTGTTCTTAATAAGACATTTACAACTACAACTAATAATTCAGGTCTTTATACTATGAATGTTGATACTTATGTAACTAAGGAAGGCGTAAATTACCTTGCTGTTTATAAAGTTAAGCTTCACAGCATTCCTTCTGGTTATACAATTACTAAGTACCACGTAGGTGGTGGAAGAGATAACGACCTTGATGATACTTCTATGGAAGTAATTCAGGATGTTACAGACCACTATCTTGAGAATGTTTATATTCCTGCTATTATTAACGAACATAATAGCAACGATATTTACACATTCGACTTTGCTGGAAAGACTTATGATGTGACTAAGGGAATTGTTATTGATAAGCTTGATATTGGTCTTCTTAAATATCATACATCTACAATCAAGGGTAACATCTTTGATGATGTAAATTATGATGGTCTTATGAATGACTCTAAGTTTATCAAGGGTGCAAGCGTAGTTCTTAAACAATATTACTATGATGAAGATACAGACACTTGGACACAAATTTCTTCAAGAACTGCTACTACAGATGCTACAGGAGCTTACAAGTTTGATAATGTTCCTACATTTGTAACAGTTGAAAATAGTAAACGTCTTGCTGGTTATAAGTTATTTGTTACAACTGATAGTTCCTATGCTGTTACTAAATATAAAGCAAATAGCGGAGTAAACGATTCTAAGGTTCTTTATGATGGTTATGAGATTACATTTGGTACAGAAGTTGATGGATATATTATTCCAGCAGCAGATAAGAACGACTATTCTAAAGAAATTAGACATACAAACTATGATATAGTTGAAAGTGTTCCTGAGTTTGTTTATGATGGTGGATTTATTAAATATGCTAAAGGTAATATTACTGGAGTTGTATTTAATGATGAAAACTATAACGGACTTATGGACGATAGCAAGTTTGTAAAGGATGCTACTATTATTTTAGAGCAGTACAAGCTTGTTGAAGGTGTTGAAGTATATGTCGCAGATATAGCAACTTCTACAACTAATGTTAATGGCGAATTTAAGTTTGAAAATGTAACTACTTATATAACTGATGAGGGAGTAAGAGTTCCTGCTCTTTACAAACTTAAACTTAAAGAAGTTATTCCTGGTATGGCAGTTACTAAATATAAGGTTTCTGATAATACATTCAAGGATTCTGATTTAAGAGTTGATAACTTAAGTCTCTTAAGAGATGATGAGTTCATCAATCTTTCAGGTGAAGCTGATACAATTTCAAATAGCTATTATGAGTTTACTTATAAGGATAAGAAATTTGACATTATTAAGAGTGTTGATGAAGATAGATATGATGCAGGTCTTAAAGACTTTGATACAACAACATCTATAATTGGCACAATATTTGATGATGACAATTACAATGGATTGTTCAATGAAGATGAACGTGGATTTAAGAATGTAGCAATTGTTTTGGAACAGTACACTGTTTCTGGAGATACATTTACTCTTTACAATGGTAACTTTAGAAATACTGTTACAGATATTAACGGAACATACTTATTCAATAATCTTCCTACATATGTTCTTGTAGAAGGAAATATGGTTCCTGTTGGTTATAAAGTAAGAGTTAAAGAACTTCCTGATAATGCGGCTGTTACTAAGTACAAAGTACAGAGTGCTCTTCTTAAGAATTCTCACCTTAGAGTTCCTTCTCTTGAACTTATGGAAGATGATGAAATTATTATTGCTTCAGGCAATGCTGATACAATTTCAAATCCTCATTATGAGTTCACATTTAGAGGAAAAACTTACGACATTACAAAGGCTACTGTAAATTCAGGATTCGATGGTGGTTTAAAGAACTTCGAAGTTGGTTCTAGAATTAATGGTAAGATATTTGATGATGCTAACTATGATGGACTTAAGGACATCTTAGAAATTGGTGTTCCTAACATCAATGTAATTCTTGAGCAGTACAAACTTGTTAATGGTTCATTCGTACTTGTTAATAATAACTATCAAGTTACAACTACTGATTCTACTGGTAATTATGCATTTAAGAATCTTCCTACATTTGTAGAAGATGGAGAAGATAAGCTTCTTGCAGGTTATAAAGTTAAGGTTAAATCTATCCCAGATGAATATGCTGTTACTAAGTACAGAGTTCCTTCTGATGATAAGATGAATTCTGACCTCAGAATTCCTTCACTTTATATGGTTGAAGATGATGAGTTTATCATTGTTGCAGACGAAAAAGATAGTTTATCAAATCCTTTATATGAAGTTTCTTATAAGGGTGTAACTTATGACATAATCAAAGAAACTGTTAAAGATGGTTTCGATGGTGGTCTTAAGAAGTTTGAGACAGAATCTTCAATTTCAGGTATTATTTTTGAAGATAAAGATTACGACGGACTTATGAATAATGAAGATGTTGGAATCAAAGATGTTTCAATCATATTAGAACAGTATAAACTTGTTAATGGAAATACCGAAGTTGTTAATAATAGTTTTGCTACAACTCTTACAGGTGAAGATGGTAAATATTCATTTGGTAATCTTCCTACCTTTATAGTTGAAGAAGGAATTAGAGTTCCTGTTCTTTACAAACTTAAAGTAGAGGAAATCGATGATAAGTATGCTGTTACTAAGTACAGAGTTGGCGGTGGAATTGATTCTGATTTAATTGCTGATACATTGTATCTTGTAGCTGATGACGAATTTATTGTTACTGCAGGCGAAGCTGATACTATTAGAAATAATTATTATGAATTTGCATTTGGTGGAAAGAACTACGATATTGTTAAAGAATCAACTACTACTGGAGTAGATGGTGGTCTCAAAGAATTTGAGGTTAACTCAACTATTTCAGGTATTGTTTGGGATGATGCTGATTATAACGGACTTAAAGATGATTCAGAAGATGTTATCGCTGATATCGAAGTTATCTTAGAGCAATATAAACTTGTTGGTGAAAATATGGTTCTTGTTAATAAGAACTACAAGACTACAACAACTGATAGTGATGGCGCATATGCTTTTGCAGAAGTTCCTACATTTATAGTTAGTGGAGATGAAAGGATTCCTACTTCTTATAAAGTAAGACTTGCATCTATTTCAGATGATTACGCTGCTACTAAGTATAGAGTTTCTGGAAGTGTTAATTCTGACCTCAGAGTTCCTTCACTCTATATGGTTGAAGACGATGAATTTATTATTGCTGCTGGAGACGCTGATACAAATTCTAACGCTAAATATGTATTTACATTTGGCGAAAAAGATTATGACATTGTAAAAGAATCTGTAAGAGATGGATATGATGCAGGTCTTAAGAAATTTGCAACTGAAAACATCCTTTCAGGAATCATCTTTGATGATGAAGATTACAATGGACTTATGGATACTACTGAAGGCGGTGTTGCTGACGTTACAGTTATTCTTGAACAGTATGTTCTTGATGACGATGGAAAGTTTGTTATAAATAACGACTTCTCTATGGAAACTACAACTGATGCAAACGGAGAATACAAGTTTGAAAATCTTCCTACATTTGTAGGTGATGCTGCAAACAGAATTCCTGTTTCTTATAAGCTTAAGCTTAAAGAAGTGCCTTCAAATATGGCTATAACTAAATATAAAGAAACTGGAGCAATTAACAGTAGTTTAAGAACAAATCTTTACTTAGTAGAAGATGATGAGTTCATTATTATGGCAGACAAAGCTGATACAATTTCTAATCCTTATTACGAATTCACATTCGGTGGAGTAAGCTATGATATTACAAAGACTACAAATGCCAAAGGAAATGCTGGTGGTCTCTTAACATTTGAAAATAATGGTAAGATTTCTGGTATCATTTTCGAAGACAAGGATTATGATGGTCTTATGAATGATGATTTATACTTAGAAAACGTAGAGATTGGTCTTGAACAGTATAAGTTAGTTGGAGAGAATTTTGTAAAGGTTAGTGAATTTACAGATTCTACAGTTACTAATGCTGATGGCTACTTTGAATTTACTTCTCTTCCTTCATTTATTGAATTAGAAGGTGTAAGAGTTCCTGTTTCTTATAAAGTAAAGGTTAATGACCTTCCTACTGCTTATACAGTAAGTAAGTACAGAGTTGAATCAACTGTATACAGAAATAGTGACCTTGTATTTGATAATCACTATCTTGTTGCTGATGATGAGTTTATCATTATTGCAAATGAAGTTAGTACATCAAAGAATTCTACATACGAATTCACATTTGGTGGAAAGATTTATGACATCATAAAGACTAGAAGCCAAGAAGAATATGATGGTGGTATGAAGGCTTATGAAAAGGCATCTATTTCAGGTATTGTTTGGGATGACTTTGATTATGATGGCTTACAGGATATGAGCGAAAACAGACTTGAAGACATTAATGTTGTTCTTGTAAAGAATTACTTTGATGGTGAAAAGTTTGTTAAGGTAGATGAAACTGAAAAGACAACTGATGCAAATGGTGCATATATCTTTACTGACCTTGATACATTTGTTGAAGTTGAAGGAATTAAGTATCTTGCTGGATACGAAGTATTCCTTAAGGATATCAATGAATCTAAATATGCTATTACAAAGTATCTATTAAATGATGGTTTCGAAGATTCTGCTTTGAAGTCAGATACTTTAAAGGTTACAAAGCCTTCTAAAGAATTTAAGGATATGATTATTCTTGCTAAGAGAATTGAGGATAGCACAGGACTTCACGAAGTTTATGTAGATTCTTATGATATTGTTGAAGCTGTTAATGTAACTAGATATGATAGTGGACTTGTTGAATTTAAGAATGATGGTGTCATTTCTGGAGTTATTTGGGAAGATAAAGATTATGATGGAGTAATGAATGATGAACTCTTTGTTGAGGGCGTTAGAATTTCTCTTGATAAATATATCTTGAATTCTTCAAACGAATTTGAACTTTTTGGTAAAGATTATGGTGAGACTGTAACTGATGCTAAAGGTTATTTCGAATTCAACAATCTTCCTACTTATATCGAAGAAGATGATGGAACTAAGATTCCTGTTTCTTATAAAGTTAGAGTAGAAAGTGTTAATACTCCTTGGACAGTAACTAAGTATAGAGTTTCTATTGACCCTTCACTTATAGTTACAACTCCACCTGAACTTCTTAGAACTAGTGACTTGATATTTAGCACTAAATATTTAGTTACTGAAGATGAATTTATAATTGTTGCTAACATTGAAGATACTTTAAATAGTAAGTATAACTTCACTTATGAAGGAATTACTTATGATATTGTTAGAGGTAGAACACAAGAAGAATATGATGGTGGTTTAAAGCAGTATGAGAAAGGTTCTATTTCTGGTAGAATTTGGGATGACATTGATTACAATGGCTTACAAGATGAAACAGAAAAGGGAATTGGCGAAGTTGAAGTAACTCTTACTAAGTATTACTTAAAGGATGCTGTATTCGTACAGGTTGAAGACTTTAACGAAACTGCTTTGACTGATACTAACGGAGAATTTATCTTCGAGAATCTTGATACATTTGAAGAAGTTGATGGAATTAAGTATCTTGCAGGTTACAAAGTATTTGTAACTAAGATGGATGATGAAACTTATGCTGTAACAACCTTTATGGCTGGTGAAGGTGTAAACGATTCTGAACTTGTTGCGGAGACTAAGGAAATTAATAGAGAGGCTGAAGAGTATCTCGACTTCATAATTATTGCTAAAGAAACTACTGAAGATAAGATTCACGAGAAGTATGAAGACAAGTTTGATATTGTTCTTGCTGACAATAAGACTCACTATGATGGTGGTCTTGTAAATAGTATTGATGAAGACAGTATGGCTGCTATTAGAGGTACTATTTGGAATGACGATGACCAGAATGGTGTTATGAATGAAAAAGAAGGTATTAAAGATGTTAGTGTTATCTTAGAGCAATATATCTGGAATGGTACAACATTCGTAGATGGTAAAGAATTTAAGGAAACAACTACAGATGGTGAAGGAAATTATGAATTTAATGAACTTCTTCCTTATGTATTTGATGAAACTACTAAGGAAAGAATCCCTGTAGCTTATAAGGTTAAACTTAAAGAGCTTCCTGATAGTTCTTGGATTGTTACTAAGATGGATGCAATAGGCGAAAGAGTTTCTAAGCTTGATAAAGAGACCCTTTATATTGGAGAGTTCATTATAATTGCTCAAGAAGCTACTCATAATAATCCTTATTATGAATTTACTTTTGAAGGCAAGACTTACGATATACTCCTTGCTATTGATAGTGAAAACAACGATGGTGGATTATATCAAGAACATCCTGTAGAGGAGAATAATACTCCTGATGCAATTACTCCTGCTGATATTGTTATCGATATCAAGAAGATTGTTCAGACAGGCGACGGAACACCTATTGCAGTTGTTGCAGTAATATTCTTATTATCAATTATTGGAATTACTCTTCGTATTCGTAAGAAGAAAAAGAACAATAAAGATAAGAAAGATAACTAATAAAATTAAGAGGCATCTCTTTTAAAGAGGTGTCTCTTTTTTTGTATTTTTACAGGACCAGGATTAATATTTTTTTAATAATTTGTTGTACAACATCTTATTTAAAAAATACGGTTTCATAAATTTTTAAAAACTACTGGATTAGCACCAGATTTTTTGATGCTAATCAATGAGTTGCTTTACAACAATTTATTGATTTTTTTTGTTACAGGATTTTTTCACTAACTTCAATATTTTTGATAAATAAATGGTTAAAATACTTTCTTTTTTATAAATTATAAGTTACAATTAAATGTAGATTAATTTATTTTGGAGGCTTTTTATGAAGAATTTTTGTTCAAAAAATAAAGTATTGATAGCTGTTGGTTGTGTTTTGACAGTTATTTTGATTGGTTTTTGTATTTTTACTTTTACAAAGAAAAATACGACACAGGTAAATCCAGATGTTAAACTTTCTGATTATAAATCAATTGATTTATCTAATGTTACTGAAGATGAAAATGTTCAAGATGTAATTTTGTTAGAGCTTTTGGAACATTCTGAGGTTCCTGCTCCTAATGAAGAAGATATTCAAGAGTATATTAAAGCTTTGGATAGTTTTTACACAGCATATGCTGAAGAAGTTGGTGTAGATAAGGAAACTTTCATTAAAGAATATGTTGGTGTGGAAGATTTTGATAGCATTGCAAGAGAAAGTGCTATTCAGTATCTAAATTCTAAGGCTATTTTGGAAGAAATTGCTAATAGAGAAAAGATTGAACTTACTGATGAAGATTATGATAAGTATCTTGAATCTTTACTTCCTGGAACTGTTTTTGATAATGTAGATGATTACAAAGCACAGATTGAACTTTATGGTGAAACAGAAGATATGAAAGAAGCTGCTTACTTTGATAAAGTTCTTAATCATCTTGAAGAAATTAATACAAAATAAAAAGAAGAGGTTTAAACCTCTTCTTTTTTTATTCGTATTATCACAAGATTTTCAATAAATTCAATAAATTTTTAGTTTTTTTATTGTAATAAATAAAGGAATCAGCTCCTTTAATCTCATAATATTCGAAATTATCAAATATCTTAAATGTTTCTTTATCTAGATAATCTCCATCATAGAAGAATATAAATTTTGACTGTCCATTCATTAATTTATAAAGATAAGTTTGCTGGCAATAATCTGTGTTTACTTTTATTCCTGCAGTTCCTAGTTTATTTTGTAAATCACTGTTAACTATTGCTCCATTATATGAAGGGTCATTCCAGAATGCAACTTCTTCTATTGATGATGAAACAATTTTATTATCTAACAAATCTTTTAACTCATTCAATTCTTGTTCTTCGTAATTTACAAGTCCAATATAATTAGAATGTCTTGTTAATTCTATTTTAGAGTAATCTGGAAGTTCTATATCTGGTATTTTTGTTACATACATATCAAATTTATTGTTTGTTATATTTTCCATAAGTTCAAATTTGATAGTTGTTAATCCTTTTCTTATAACCAGATGTTTGTCACTTATTTCTTTAATCTTCCATTTTGATAAGTCATTTGTAAGTGGAATAGTTAAAAATCTTAAATCTTTACTGTCATTTACTTCAAAAGTTACAATGTTTTTATCCACAGAGATTCCTTTTAAATCTTTGTTTTCTCCATATATAAAGTCTCTACCACCTACAATATTTTCTCCAAATGTATTTTCATCAAATCCTTGACTTAGAGCTTCTTTGTACGATTCTAATACCATTTGAGCAGTTTTTTCATTTTTTAATTCAACTATTACTTTATTATCAACTATTTCAACTTTTTTAGCTGTTAAAAGCTCGTAAGAATTGTCATCTTTAAGTTTTATAAGAGGTGTATATAGTAAAGGTTTTGTAATTAGTTGGATTTCGCTTGTTCCTGTTTTTAAAAGTCCTTTTGACGGAATTTCATCAACAGCTATTACATATTCTTTTTTTAAGATTAAGATTATAGCAAATAAGGCTACAATTCCTATTGCTATTGCTATTGCTATATAAATGTTCTTTTTATTTAAATTTTTCACGGCTACACTCCTATAAAAAATATATTTCTAGTGTATAGCTTACCTTAAATTTCATAAAAATTCAATATATTAAAAAAAATAAAAAAAGAGACTTTTGAAGCCTCTTTCTTAAATTTCAACCATATGTACAGTACATCTTTCAAGTTTGTTTTGTCCACTCATACAAGTTGATAAAGTTACTATTCTATTTACTTTATTGTCATCAAATTCGATAGAGTTTGGAAGAGTGTTGTTATCAAATGTATATTTAGCAAATTCATTAAACATCTCCTTATCTCTAATATTTATATCATAAGCTTCTGATGCATCTTCTGCTTTAAATACGCTATATACATAATATTTTTTTAAGCTTCCATCTCTTAATTTTATATATACATATCTGTGAGCATCTGCAAAATCTTTCTTTAAATATTTTTTAATTCTAGAAAACATTCCATCAAATTTCATATTATGTCCATATATTACTGAGTGATAATCTGTTAAAAATGGGCTATTTCCTGAATGTAAAAATATTGAACCAGATTTATTATATTTATCCAAATAGTCGTGATTTAAATAAAATTCATTATCTTTTCCTTGTACAATTGGGAAAGAAATATCTTTTTCTTCGTCTGGAATATAAATCCATCCTATAACAGATTTTGGATATTCAGAAAAATTTATATCTAAATCAATACTATCTTCTTCTACTATAAAATTTTCATTTTTATCAAAAGAAAAATCCTCATTTTCTTCTTTTGTTACCTGCAATATTTTGATTCCTTCATTCGCTTTATTATAAAAATCGTTTGATTTTTTGTACCCTAAAAGATAGTACACTAATAAAGCACCTGAAATTAGAGCAATCAAAATAAAAACAAACAAGACAGGGTCTGTTGTTTTTTCTTTCTTTTTCATTTTTCCCTCCTTAATGAAAAAATGTAGCTATTATTAAATTTTTTCCTCATTTTTATTTTATAAAGTTTTTATATTTATACTAAAAAAAAGTTATTTACCAAATTTTGGACAAAAAAAAGAGAGGATTGACCTCTCTTTAATTTTTAGTGTACAAAGGAAAGTACGAAAGACTCAGCACCTTTATACTCTTTTTCAAGACTCTTTGCAACTACCTTTACGTCGCTGCAAGTACATCCAATATCCATAATAGCATCAGTAATAATAGATGATGCAACTGATGGATGAATTGAATTTGAAAGAGTCCTTTCTACAGCCTTTTCTATTCTATTTTTAAGTTCTACGTTTTTTGCCATAATTTTGTTCCTCCTATAAGAAAATTTTTTTTAAAAATTTATCATAATAAATTATATTCTCTTAATTTGGAATTCATAAATAATATTTATTTTTTTTAATTAAACCATTCTTCTCTTTCGTAATCGCCAGGTCCAGGAACTCCTATTTTTTTAACTGTATTTCCAGCTGAACCATTATACCAATTATAAATACTTCTTCCAAAGAAAAATAATCCAACACCTACAACAAGTGCTGCTGAAATACCCATTAATTCTTCTATATGAGGACTTCCGTTTTCGTTGTTTAATACTAGATTTAAATCATTTATAAATGCTTTCATAATAAAATCTCCTATTTAAAATTAATACACAATACTTTTATATATTCTATTCTATGTTTTTTATAAAAAATCTTTCTTTATATCTTTTTGTTTTGTGCTTTATGTTCTTTTATTTTCTATATATTTATTGTCATTTATAAAAATATTTAGAAAATTTATAAAAAATAAAGAAATTGTAAGAAAGAAAATTGTTGCATTTATTGAAATTATCCTATAAGCTAAAATTAGGAGAATTATAAGATTCTTCAATAATCACAAGGAGGTGACTTTTATGGGTGTAAACGGAGTTACACAAGTTTCTTCTAATGCTGAGCACTTTTCCTTTAATGAGACTGAAAAAGTTTCTAGTACAAATGGTCTTACAAGAGATGCTACTTATGGAAAAATTGTTGGACAACCAAATCTTTCTGAAGAAGGTTTAAAGTATTACAACAGTTTAAAAGCAAAGTATGGTGATATGGATTTTGTTCTTGTTAGTAAAGACCAGAAAGATTATGCTAAAAAGAGAATTTCTTCTTATGGAAGTTCTAGTGCTTTTACAGTTTTAATTGATGATGAAAAAATTGAAAGAATGGCTACGGACGAAGAATATAGGAAGAAATATGAAGGTTTGCTTGAAATGGCAAAACAAGAACTTCCTAAAATGAAAGATGATTTATTGAAAAAGGGTTCTTCGGTAGTTTCTGTTGGTATGCAAGTAAATGACAATGGAACTGCTTCTTATTTTGCTGTAGTAGACAAAGCAAGTAAAGTTCAAAGCGAAAGAATTGCCAAAAAGAGAGAAGAAAAACAATCTGAAAGTAAAAATGCAAAAGCTAAAGAAAGCCAAAGCTGGTTTGACAAACATCTTTCAAAAATAAGAGAAGATAAGAAAATAGAAGAAAATGAACAACGTGAAAAAATAATTTCCGAACATCTAACAGGACCTTCTCCTCTTGATAAAATTTATGGAAACAAAGATGAAAGATATATTGTTATTGTTTCTAATTCGTATGAAGATTTAAGACAGAGACTTGAAGATGCTGGATATATACCTATAACGAATTGCGTTTTATCAGAAGAAGAGTCAAAGAAAGGGAATATAATTGATGCTAAGATTTAAAACAAATTAAGAAAGGAGCTTATCGATTTATGGTAGGTTCCTTTTTTGTTGCTCTTTTTTTTGTTTTGTTTTGATATTTCTTATGCATATAATAAATATATAATATTTTGTGAATTTTTTAGAGGTGATATTATGAAGGATACTATAAAATATATTTTATTAAATGAAAATGGTGGTCCAAATCTTGAAGAGTTAATAGGAATTGCTTTTAGTTTAAGTGTTGCTCTTGCTGTTTATATGGTTGGACACGCTTGGAATAGAAAAGAAAAAGAAGCTTATCAAAGTTTTGAAGATATTAAGTCAGGTATTGCAAATCCACGATAAAAAAGAAGAGGGTTAATCCTCTTCTTTTTTTATTAACATAGATGAACCATCAAATTGGTCTGGTGATAGCAATCCTTCTCTATGATTTGTTTTTTCAAATGATTTTAATTCATCAGGTTCTACCTTTGTTCCATTAAAATCAAATGTTCTATTCATAAGATTTTTAATATAAACTGTTTTAATATTATCAGACCAATGATATGTACTCATTCCTGAGAAATTAGGGAAATAACGGAAGTCTAAGGTGTTATATTCTCCATAAAGAATTGAATCTTGGAACATTCCTGAATGAATGTGGGAATATACTACTCCTTTAGCTTCTTTTCCATCTGCATCTTTTACCTTATAAGCAATTTTATCACCCGAATTGATATTTGTAACTTCAATATAGATACAATTATCCCAATTATTTTCTTCTATGATACCAATCATTCTGTTTTCTTCTTTTTGTATATTAGTTTCAATTTCTTTTTGACCTTCAATAGCTAGCTCAATTATATATTTTGTAAATTCAGAATATTCTGGGTCTCTTAATTTGTCATAGCTATTTGTTTCCTCGTTATATTTATAGTCTTTTAGTTTATGAAGAGAAATTTCAGCTTCTGTTTTCATTATCTTTTCTAAGATATCATCTCCAGAGTTTTCCTTTATAATTCTTTCAAGGAATTCTTCATTATTACTATAAATAGGATTTTTTGCATTGATATAGCTTAATGGACATCTATATATAGTATTTTTTGTTTCATAGAAGAGAATTTCATCTTCTAATTTATAAGACTCTAAGTTAGATGTATAAGCAACATAAACATCCCTTCCAAGCTTTGGATGATTATCTGCAGTTCCACAAAGGTTATATTCTCCACCTTTTCTTAGGACCCAGTTTGACATAGTTACTATTTGTTTACTCATAAGTTCCTCCTAAAGTAATTAAAAATAGTTATTCTTATGCTTATTATAACATTTCTTAGAAATTATTTAAAGAGTTTTTAAAAAACTCCATTTGAGTGTAAAAAAGCCATTCCAGTCCAAAAAACAAAAGAAATAACAGCTGTTAGAATTAAATATTTTCCTTCTTTACTCATCAAAGATTTCCTCCATTCTTTTTTTATATATATTATATACAATATTTAATAAAAAGTTTAAAGATGTTTTAACTGTGCAGGTTAAAAAACTTTTTAATTGTTTTTTTTGTATAATAGGTGGTAATCTTAGAGAAGTGAGAATTTAAGGAGTATAAAATTTTGGATATTCAAGTTTTAAATTTTAATGAAGTTTCTAAAGATACTGTACAAAAACTTTTAGCTATGGCTAAAGAAGATTTAGAATACAACAATTTTAAAGATTCTTATCTTATAAATAAACAAATTGAAGAGATGGATACTGCTTTTACTTTCTTTTTAAAAGATTCTGATACAGGTAAGATAGTTGGATTTTTGGCAGCTCATCTTACTTCCAATCATTTTTTTTACGAAGAAAGTATTTTATATATAAGTGATTTAGATAAAAATTTAAGAGACAGTCTAATTATTAGTGGTGTTTATATCATTCCTGAATATAGAGGTCATAGGCTTTCCTCTAGACTTTTAAAACATTTGATAAGTTACTGTAATAGTCTCAAATTCAAAATAAAAAGTATTTATTCAAGTGCTATATTATCTCACACAGGAATGATTAATAATCTCTTATTTTGTAATTTTTATTTTTGTGGAAGATTTAGTAGAAATTCTATAGATAGAGAATCTTTTTATTTTTGTCTAAGCATATAAAAAAGAGGGTTTTAATACCCTCTTTTCTTTTATAATAAATGTGCAACTTGGTCTCTTCCACATCTATTAAAATGATAACCACCTACAATTTCGAGGTTATTGTCATCTAAGAATTCTTTAAGTTCGAACTTACTTCCTGTTTCGAAAACTATTATATTATTTATAGCATCTTCTATATGACGCACTTCTTCAAAAGTTAAAATACCGTCACAAGCTCCTTCTGGGTCCCAATAGCTTCTAAGCAATCCAAAAATTCGTGCATCTTCTTCATTTTCAAATATTGTATATACCTCACTGATATGTGCATAGATAGTTTCTTCGATTGTTAGATAAACTTTTTTTGACTTTGTGATTTTACCAGTTTTTAAAATTTCATCAGCTCTTTTTACTGCAAAGTCTTTTGAGTATCCTGTTTTAATATCTGTGTGTGGGTCAATTTTTTCAATATCTTCGATAGTCATTGCTTTTTCCTCCTTAAATATCTTGTCTATTTATTATATGATTTTTTGTTGAAAAATGGACCAAGGATTTTAAATTTTAACTTAAAAGAATAAAAAAAAAGAAGGAATTAAAAATTCCTTCTTTTAAGAAATATTATTTTTGTTCATTTGTAGATTTTTTTCCAGTATAAGCAATTATATCTATTTTATCGCTTTTTAAAAATTCTTTATAATTGATAAATCCTATGGCTGCATTATTTATCATTAAAGAATCTATATTTTCATCGAAACAAACAATATAAATTGGTTTTCCAAGTGAGTAGGCATATCCTACTTCAAATGCTGTACCTGTATCTGACCATAAACCGTGGTTTATTGCAACAACAATACTTGAATCTGATAATTGTTGTACATCTTCTTTAAAAATTCTGTTTCCCCATTCTGCATTGTCTAATTCCCAAGCGTCTGGGAGTTTAAATTCATATGGAGCAAAAACATCATAACCACTATTTCTTAAAACTTTTAATACTCTTTCCATTGTTTCCTTTTCTTTATCATTAAAGAATGGTGAAGCAAGATATATTCTCATAATAATCTCCTTTTATTTCTTTTCATCTATAGATTATATTAAGATTTTTCTTAGGCATAACTAAAAATATTTAAGCTTATAAAAATATAGTTCTGTCTTTGTTTTTTGTTTGATTTATACTTAATTTTAATATTAGCCAGCTTTCTTTTTATTAAAAGCTTTATTTCATCATAAAATAAAGTATAAGAATTTGGAGGTTTTTAGAAAATGCCTAAATTAAAAGAGTTTTCAAATAAAATTGACTACTGCTTGAACAATGAAAATGGTAGTGTTTATATAGAAATATTAATTATATCTGCTTGCTCTTTATTTGTAGGAGTAGGTTTGTTTGTTTTTGGTAAATATGTGGCTAAGTGGTTTGAAAGACCTAAAAAACTCGTACCTTCAATAAAGATACCTAAACAAAGTCAATTTAATCAATGGGATTCATAAAAGAGAGTTAAAAGCTCTCTTTTTTGTTTTTATAATCGATTATGTATTTTTTATTAAAATAGTTTTATTCATAGTAATATAAAGAATGATAATTTTTGAGGAGTTTTTATGACTATACTTGGATATATCTTTACATTACTTGGATATATTTCTTATTGGGTTGGGCGATTTTTTAAGAAAAAGAGCATTATGATGCTTACAAATAGTCTTAGCTCATTTTTTTATATTTTAAGTTTTTTATGTTTTGGTTCTTATAACGGAGTTTCTAACTCTGTTTTAGTTGTTTTAAGGGGACTTTGCGTTAACTTAAAAGATAAGTTAAATAAGAAAATGTACTGGCTTTATTCTTTATTTGTTATTGGTTTTATTACTAATGCAATAATTTTTTGGCAAGGTTTTGCAAGCATTTTTGCAACTATTTGTATGCTTATAAATATAACTGCTAATTGGTTTTTTGATTCACAAAAGCTTAGACTTTCAACTTGTATAGCCAGTATTTTTTATATGTTGTTTTTATTTTGTATTGGAAATTATGTAGGAATTAGTTTAGAAACTACAATAATTCTTAGTAATTTAATAAGCTTTTTTAAATTTAGAAAGAAGGAGACTTTATGAAAGATATAACTTTAAAACTTCAAAAATTAATTGACAATGATTATTTTTTAAGAAGTATGCTTGAAGAATCTATTGATATTGCCTATAAGAAAGTATCAAACGATATATTTAATCCAATAAAAAATATTTATGATTATTTAAAATTTATAGATAGTTGTGTTGATTGTTATCCTTGGGATATATTAAAAGATGATAAGGGACTTTCTTTATACGATAAAATAAATCAGGGAATGGGACTTTTATATTTTGTAAATAATCAGCCATTAAAAGTTCTTTTTCATATGAACTTTTATTACAACTGTGTTATGTATTATAAACCTTATTACGATTGGTTTACTTTATTTTTGAAAGAGAATGAAAGATTTTTGGATTCTAAAGAGTCTTGGAATGAAGAGTGCTTTTTATTTGCAAAAGCAAATTTAGATTTTAATTTAAATAATGATACTTACGAAGATAATTCAAATTGGAAATGTTTCAATGATTTCTTTTATAGAAAACTTAGTTCTCCTTCTAAAAGACCTATTAGTCAAATAGATGATGATGCTGTGATTATTTCTCCTGCTGATTCAGCTCCTTTTGATGTTTGGAATATTGATGATAAAGGATATATCTCTACTCTTGATAGAGACGGAGAATTTAAAGATTTTAATATAAAAACTAGACTTTATAGAAATGTTGATGAGCTTTTAGACTTTAGCAAATTTTCTTCTAGTTTTTATAATGGAAAAATAACTCATACTATGCTTGATGTTAATGATTATCATAGATATCATTTCCCTGTATCAGGTGAAATTATAGAAATTAAGTTGATTTCTGGAGTTCCTGCTCCTGGTGGAGTTATTTATTGGAATAAAGAAAAAGAACTTTATGAACAAGCTTTTATGAATCAACTTAGTTGGCAAGCCATTGAAACAAGAGGGCTTATTATTGTTCAAACAAAAGATTTTGGGAAAGTTGCAATTATTCCTACTGGAATGTGTCAGGTCTCTTCTGTTAATTTTAGAGAAGATTTAAAAGTTGGCTCCATTATTAAAAAAGGTGATGAGCTTGGATTTTTTAAATTTGGTGGAAGTAATATTGTGATGATTTTTGAAGAAAAATCTAATTTTTATATGACTGCAGAAAAAGATAAACATATTCTTATGGGTGAAGAATATGGAAGATTTAAAAAAGATTAAATACTTTTTGACAAAACATATTTTAAAAGACTTTTTAGTATAAATTTTGTATAATTTATATATAAAATTTTTTATCTTTAAGGAGTTTTTTATGAAAAATAAACTATTTGTTATTTTGGTTATTATTCTTTGTTTCTTTCTTTTTGGATGCACTGAATATACTAACGGAGTTGATAATAGCAATTCTGGAAGCGAGATAGACTATGAGAAGTGAATTTTATAAAAATCATTTAAAAGAATATTTAGTTTTTCAACAAAAACTTGTTAGGGCTTTTGCTGTTTTTCTTATGGCATTTTTTCCTTTTTCTATTCTTGGGTTTTTAAATTATTGTATAGATAAGGTGCATATGAATTATAGTGCTGTTAAGTTTAATTTCTTTGAGATTATTGGAACTGTTGGTATTATGATTTTTTGTTATTTTGTTCCATTCAGATTTGGAAACTATTTGAGAAAAGTTTGCAATAATCGCATAGATGGTATATTAAATGGCTTATATATTTATAAGAGAATATCTAATATAGAAAGTTCTATAGGATATGGAAAAAATGGAAGTTATATACGATATAAATACATATTTGATGATGGAGGATATGTTTTTTCTTCTATAGATTTAGAAGGACAAGGAATTTGTGTAGGAGATTCTATTAGAGTTTTTAAATATATTGACCACGACAAAGAGACTTTAGTTTTTGCTCATTTTTAAGAGAGGATTTATTTCCTCTCTTTTTTTTTGAAAAATTTTTTCAAAAAATGGTTTTAGATGAAATAAAATTGTTTTACATTTGTTGTATTATTCTGAAAATACTTTAAGATATTTATAGGAGTTAAATATTTTGAAAAGGGGCAGTTTTATGCGAAAAACAAGAGTAATTTTATCAATTTTTATTTTATTTGTTTTAATATTTTCTTTTAAAGAAAATGTATTAGCTAGTAGCTATTGTGATTATACCTTTGAAGATAAAGGTGCAGTAATTATTGATGATGAATTATATGAAGATGAGACGGAAAATCCTTTTGATAAATTAGCTTTGGATATACGTAAAGCATTTGAAAAATTTTTTAATATTTTCAAAAAAGATTCAAATCTTAATACAGGATATAAAAACAATAAGATTATTGGGAACAAATCTACTATTTATTCTATCAATTCTTCTGATAATCTTCTTACAGATTGTACAGTTACTATTTCTAAGGCTTCTCAAACTGGAGCTGAACTTATTTTTTATGGTAGGAAAGATGGAATATATAAAACTTCTGAAAATTTTTATTTATATAAAATAGAAGATGGTGAAGTTAAATATATTTCTAGATTAAAAGATATTGATGCTGGTACTTATTCTTTTAACAACAATTTTGTTTTAAAGATAAATTGGGAAGATATTTATGGATATCTTGAATTTGGAGAATATTTAATTTCTAAAGATATTTCATTTGAAAACAATTGTTTTGCAACTGATAGTGTAGTAAATATTAGATTCAATATAGGAAGTATTGATAATGTTAAATGGATTTTGATTTCTGGAATGGAAAATTCTTTGCAAGATTCTTCTAAAGTTATTTTAGATGATGAAATAGAAGAAATTTTAGATGAATTTGATTTAGAAAAGAGACAATTTATCTGGGATTTAAAAAAGAAAATGGACAAGAAAATGTATTATGATTCTCTTCCTTATATCAATAAGTTTTTTAATGTAAAAAATTTTGTTCCAAGAAATAGGGATGAATTAGAAAAAGCAAAGTTTATTGCTAATATTAAAGAGCAGCAAGAAAAGCTTAAAATGATAAGAAAAGATGCTAATTCTATAAAAGTTAAAGAAAAGCTAAATATTTTTCTTGTAAGAGCAAAATAACTATACTTATTTTGCTAAAGTTTGTAATCGATTAAACTAATTTTTCTTTGTTTTTAAAGGCTTTACTATTATATAATAAATATAAATAATTTAAAAGAAAGGAAAAGTTAAAATATATGCAAAGAAAAAGTGTTAGTGGTGTGGAAAAAGGCATTAAAATTGCAAGTATAATAGCTCTTGCAATCATTCTCCTTATTACTGTATGTTCAGGCTTTTATGTTGTTAAAGAACAACAGAATGCTGTAGTATCTATGTTCGGTCAAATTCTTAGGACTGATACTTCTGGTATTCATTTTAAGATTCCTTGGATTCAGAAAGCTGAGCTTGTTGATATTACAACTCACGGAACAGGAATCGGTTATATTATTGATAAGAATGGTCAAAATATTTTGGATTCAGATGATGGTATTATGATTACCTCTGATTTTAATTTATTAAATATTGACTTCTATCTTGAGTATAAGGTTTCTGACCCAGTTGCTTATCTTTATAATTCAGATAACCCTGAAGAGATTCTTAAAAATATTGCTTTATCAAGTATTAGGTCAGTTGTTGCTGATTATACTGTAGATGAAGCTATGACTACAGCAAAGGGACAGATTCAATCTGAAGTTAAAGAGGATATGCTCAGAGAACTTAATGAACATAATATTGGTCTTACTGTTGTTAACATTACTGTTCAGGATAGTGCTCCTCCTACAGATGAAATTATTCAAGCTTTCAAAGAAGTTGAAACTGCAAAGCAAGGAGCTGATACAGCTATGAATAATGCTTTGAAATATCAGAATGAACAATTACCTATTGCTGAAGCTAATGCTGATAAAATTATTCAGAATGCTACTGCTTCTAAGGAAGCAAGAATTGCTGAAGCTGAAGGTCAGGTTGCTAGATTTGAATCTATGTATGAACAATATAAGAATTATCCTCTCATTACAAAGAAGAGAATGTTCTTTGAAACTATGGAAGATGTTCTTCCTAATTTGAAAGTTATTATTACAGATGGAAACACTCAGACTATGTATCCAGTTGAAAGTTTTGTTGATAATAGTAGTGTTGCTGTTTCTACTGAAACAACTGAAGGAGGTCAGGAATAATGAAAGATAAGAAAAGAGTTTTTGGTCCAGTTGTTTTTATCCTTGTTTTTATTGTTTTTATAATACTTTTCAAAGCTTTTACTTTTACAGTAAAATACAATGATTTTGTTTTAGTTAAACAATTTGGTAAAGTTGTTAGAGTTGTTGATACTCCAGGTCTTAATTTTAAACTTCCTATTATTGAATCAACTCAAGCTGTTTACAAGGGAAATAGAATTTATGATATCCCTGCAAGTGATGTTATTACAAAAGATAAAAAGAGTATGATTGCTGATGATTATGTTGTTTGGGTTGTTAGTGATTCTACAAAATATTATAAAACTTTAAATGCAGTTGCTGGAAGAGCAGAAGAAAGAATTGATGCTGCTGTTTATAACGCAACAAAAAATACTATTTCTTCAATGACTCAAGATGAGGTTATTGCTGCTCGTGGAATAGAACTTACAAATTTAATTACAAGGGAAGCTAATTCAGATATTGCTTCTTATGGTATTGAAATTAAGACTGCTGAAATTAAGGCTTTAGACCTTCCAGATGATAATAAACAGGCTGTTTATGAAAGAATGATTTCTGAAAGAAAGAATATTGCTGCTAGCTTTAAGGCTAAAGGTGATGCTGCAGCTCAGAAGATTAAGAATGAAACTGATAAGCAGGTAACAGTTACTTTGGCTGAGGCAAATAAAGATGCTGAAAAGATTATTGCTGAAGGTGAAGCTGAATATATGAGAATTTTGTCTGATGCTTATAATAATCCAGACAAGGCAGAATTCTATAACTATATTAGAAGTCTTGATGCTCTTAAAGCTTCTTTACAGGGAAGCAATAAGACAATTATGCTTGATAAGAATTCTGAAATTGCTAGAATTCTTTATGGAGAATAATTAAATAATTTTTAAGAGGTGTAAGAAATTTATTACACCTCTTATTTTTTTTATCTAAAAAACATATTATATATTAACTTTTATAATAGGAGGAACAATATATGGATACTTTTTTTACTCAAAAATATTGTGACAGATGTGGTAAGAGTCTTGATGGTGGTAGAACTATGAGTATGTTCAACACTGATTGCATTTGTATGGAATGTAAGAAAAAAGAAACTCTTCGAGAAGACTACAAGGATGCTCAAGAAACTGATATGGCTGAAATTAGAAACGGAAATTATAATTTCAAAGGAATTGGTTTCTAAAGGAGGTTTTTTGTATGCTTGTTATGGATTTAGCACCTCTTATTTATTATGACACTATTACTTGTATGATAAATGGTAGGTATAGAAGGGTTCAGAAAGAAAATTTAAAAGACCTAGCGTACAGAGAGGTTGAATATATCAAAGGGTCTAATAACGGAAAGATTATCCTAATTTTAAAGTAGTTTTACATTAAGGAGGTATAGCTATGTTGACTTTGACTGATGTAATAAATGAAATTGCAGACGAGGAGCTTTCGGTTAGGAATTCTTGTACAGATGTTGAGCTTTTAAGATATCACAACAAAGATTCTTTAAAGAATTTAAGTTCTGATTTTTTAGGGCTTATTGTTTACAATGTTAAATTTAATTTTGAGAAAAATAGATTTGATGTATTTGTATAACAGAATTTCAAGAAATAAAAACAAAGGAGCCGAGAAATGAAAGCTGTTATTAATGGTATCGAGGTTGAGGGAACTCCTTCTGAAATTGCAAAATTTAGAAGAGAACTTGAAGCTGAGAGAAATAAGCCAAAAAAGAAGCCTGAAGGTTGTTATAATGATTGTTATGATGACGATGGTAACTGGCTTGGTGAAATCTAAAAAAGAAGAAGGGTTTAGTCCCTTCTTCTTTTTATTTTTTAACTAACTACATCACATTGATAGAAATAATTCTACACATTCATTTATTTGTTCGTCTTCTAATTCTGTTTCTATTCTTTTATGGTTAATTTTTAAACCATTTTTATCGATACTGCAGACAGTAAATGCTTTCTTGCCTTCTATATCAGTACTTTCACCGATAACAAAGTATTTTAGTTTTTTATATGACTTATCATATATCATTACTGCTTTGTGATAAGTATCATTATCTCTTTCTTTTGGAAAATTAACTACTAATATGCCGCCAATATTCTTATCTTTTGTTTTCATATTTAGATAAGTTGCAAAATCTTTTGCTTCGTATGGATTGTTACTTCCTGTTCTTCTTAAGACATCTTGGATTATATTCCAAACTATCTTTCTGTTTCTTATAACATTTGTTACAAAGTTTTTCTTTCCATCATAAAATGATTCAGGCAAAAAATTATTTTCAAAATATTTTAAACCTTCTATATAATCTGCCATAATATTTCCTTTCTTTAATCAAAATTGTTAATAACTCCAGATATGAGTTCTATTTTGTTTTTATTGTCATATATAGTAAAGAAAAATGGTCTATTTAAAATAACTTCTTTAATTTCTCCATTTTCTTCATATATATTTGATTCTTCTTCTATTTTAGGGTCTTGTTCCTCTATATTAAATTTTACAATATGTTTAATCATATTGACAGGTATTTTATGGTTTAAATATATTGCATTTAGATTTGATTTTTCTTCATCAAAGATATTTGTTACTCCAATTTGTTTTATAATGTCTGTTATATCTGTTTCTTCATATATCTCTAATTTAGGTATTTTAACTTTTATTTGTTCTTTTGTTTCGTTTTCTATAATATTTTTAATCAAATCTTCTTTATCTATATATGTTTCATTATTCCAAAGACTTAAAATATTTACATTATTATCTTTTGGAATTACTGCTATAAAGAAACAAATATCTATCATTCCTTCTGGTTCATAAGGAATTGCTACTATTTCGTACTTATCTGTTTCATAATATTTAAAAGAATTTATACTTCCTATATTTGTTAAATAAGATATTTCTGATTTTGTTCCATTTTCATTATAGAAAACATCTTTTACAGTATTTTTAGATAAGAATGGTTCTTTAAATTTTCCATCAAAATAAGTCATATTAAATATTTCTGTAATATCTTCTTCGTTAGCTGTTGTTTTATAACTTATATTCTTTTGAGTTAGTTTTCTACTTAAGCTATATAGAGTTTCTTTTATTTCTCTTGGATTATTAAAATCCAGCTCTTCTATTTTTCCATTATAGTTTTGAGCGTTTTTCTTGAAATTATTCGAAATATTTATTCCTTTTTCTTTCTTATTTGTATTTACAAACAAAATATTTCCTTCATACAATTTTAAGAAGTTATTATTATAACTTTTAGCTATTTTTCCTAGTGCAGTTTCATAATTATTATTTAAAGCATCGATATTTATTGCTGATAAAGAATCTAAAATTTCTTTTTGAGCTACATTTGTTGCTCCATTTGCTAAAATTCCTAAAGAAGAAGCAATACTAAAAGGCGAATAATATATATTTGATTTATTTGAAATATTTTTTAAATAATTAGAACTTAAATTTCCTATACTGAAAGAAATATCATCTCTTTTTATAGTTTCATCTATTTTTACTTCTGCTTTTCTTATTTCATCTTGTTGTATTTCTTCTATTTTTAGATAATCTGGAGCAATTTTTTCCTCTTCTTCTTTATCTATTTTTAAATTTCCTATATCTTTTGTTCCTATTTCATCAATTTTCATATTATCAAAAATTGTTTGTTCTTCTTTTTTTCCACAAGAAGACATACAGAGAGTTAGTATTATTAAGCTTAGCGAAATTAGTACTTTTTTCTTCATAAAAAAGCTCCTTAGTTTATATATTTCTTTTATATTATGACTATTTTTTAGTATTTTGACAATATTTTGTTTGTATTAAATACTTACACTGGTTTTCTTTTATTATTAGAGAAATATTCTTATATAATATAATATAAAATTTCGAGAGGTTTTTGATTATGAAAAAATTATTTTCTCAGATAGATTATTCTTTAAATAACGAGAATGGGTCTCCACATATAGAGACTCTTATTGGAGTTGCTCTTTCTTTGACAGTTGGAGCAGTTCTTACTTCCCTTTATAAATTGCATATAGCCAAAGAATTATCACAGGTAAATATAAGTGAGCATATGGGAGGTGTTAAAGGATGATGGATTTAAATAATATAAAATACTGTTTAAACAATGAAAATGGTGGACCTCACATCGAAGAACTTATGGTTGTAGCTGTTTCACTAACTGTTAGTGTTGGTCTTTTCTTGTTTGGTAAATATGTTTATCATTGGTATGCAAGTGAAGGAGAATACAATGATAAAGGTGAATATATTGAAAGTGCTGCTGGTTCAGTAAATGATATTCCTATTGCTGATGGTGGTGGATTTAAATTTAACTAAGAGGTGATTATTATGATAGATAGAATTAAATTTTGTTTGGAAAATGAAAAAGGAGCTGCTGGGATAGAAGAACTTATTGGTATTTCTTGTGCTTTATCTGCTGGTATTGCTGTTTATATAATAGCAAATAAAGTCAGAACTGAAATAAAGGGCGTAACTAAAGAGGTTAAGAATCCTAGTAAATTCTTAAATTGAAAATATTAAAAAAGAGCTGACAAATATCAGCTCTTTTTATTTTAATTGTTTGTTATTTCTACCATTATTGAATTTTCTATAACTTGATTATTTGTGTAATACTGATTATAGGCTTCTGTAGATGTTAAATTTTTGTTATTCGTTAATACTTTAAAGTGACAGAAATCATCAACATTTACGTATTCATCAAATTCTAATACATATTTATATATTACTCCGTCGCACATATATGTTCCATCGTCTAGTAAATGATATGTATGTATTATACCTTTTTCTAAGTCTTCATTTACTACGTTTCCAGCAATATCTGTTGCTTTTGGAATATCCTGTGTTGTATCAGAAGATGTTATTATTATAATTTCTGGTTCGTTAGTTTCTTCTTGATTTTCTTCTATAATTTCTACGTTTTTGGAATCTTTGTTTTCTTCGGTTTCCTTTATTTCTTTGTCTTTTTCGTTTTCTTCTTCTATTGTAACTTCTTTATCTTTTTGTTCATCTACAGTTTCATCAGCATCTTTTAATGTTTTTATATTTTTAGGTTTTGTTACTTCTTCTGTTTCTTTTGTTTCTTCAATTTCTTCTGTAGATTCTTCTTCGAAATCTATAAATTCTTTTGGTTCTTCTTTTTGTTCTAAGTTTCCATCTAGAATTTTTATTCTATTTTCTGTGTAGACATTAAAGATTGTTTCTTTTGTTGCTCTGTTTCCAAAATTAATGATTTTATATCCTAAGTTTACTGAATAATCACAAACGCTTGAAACTACTTTATTATCTTTTACAAACAAGAGTTGAACCATTCCTTCAGATGTTGATTCTTTTATATAGTTACTTTTAAATCCAATTATTACCTCTATATCTTCTTTTGATGTATATGGGTCAAAAGTATAAAGCGTATCGAAGTCAAAAGGGATTATTTCTCCTAAAGATTTTTGATATTCTCCATCTGTTTCTATTTTTGTTATAGCTTCTTTTAGCTTTTTATTGTTTAAATATATTTTGGGATTAACAAAAAAAGCAAGAAGTCCTATAATTCCCATAAGAATTATTATTATGGTTGTTATAATTATTTTCTTTTTCATAATAAAATCTCCTTTTTATTATCTAAATCTATTTTAGACTAAAAATTATAATTTTTAAATATTTATCTCTTTAAGACATAAAAAAAGAAGCTCTAACAGAGCTCCTTTTTGTTTTATGAAGGTACTTTTGAACTTAAACCTTGAACTGTGCCTTTTGCACCTTTAAGCCATAAAGCCATAGCTTTACCTACAGTAAATAAAGCTGCTCCAACAGCTAAACTATAAGCAATACCTATTAATTCTTCAAGGTTTGGTCCACCATTTTCATTATTTAATACTAATCTTAAGGTGTCTTTCATAGCTTTAACTCCTTTATATACTCTAAAATCAATTTATATAATATTATATTTAATGCATACTAAAAATATTTACTTATTTATGCTTTAGATTAATAATACTCATTATATTTGTTATTCATTTAAAAATAATGGATAATAATTAATATAAATAAAAGGAGTTAAATTTATGAAAAAGAAATTTGTTATATTAATTATTTCGTCAGTTTTGTGTTTAAGTGGATGCTCTTTTAATTTCATAAATGAGTCTATTGGAACTAAAGAAGAGGTTGTTGAAAATACTAAACAAAAATCTGATTTAGAAGATATTATAGAAAATAGTACAAGTCAAAATAAAATAGAAGAAGTTGTTTCAGATGAAAATTCTGAAGAGGAAGATTTACTAGGACAAAAAATTCTTAATAGTGACTTATTTAAATCTGTTGGCGATTATGAAATTTATGCTAAGAAAAATCAAATAACTTTAAGACTTTATTCTGATTCTCCATTTAGCAGTTCTTCTAAGTGGATTACTGAAGATAGAAGTCTTGGTCTTGATATAGATATTTCTTTTACAGATAATTTATCAAGTCTTTCAGATATTGATTATGAACAAAGTTTTGGTATTAATGATTTTTCTATTAATTTTTCCAAAGATGGTTCATATTTTGCTGATTTTGTTTATAAGGATATTTATTCGAATAAAGAGTATTTTAAATACAGATTTTATTTCGACTATAATAATGGCATGTTTACGAACGTTTTTTTAGAGAAAATAAATTAATCAACATATAATAACTTAATAAGTATTTTAAATTGAAAGGAGTTATTTTATGATTGGTGGTTTAATTGTTTTAGTTGTTTTACTTTTGCTTCTCTTTTGTTTTGTTCCAATGGGATTATGGATTAGTGCATTAGCTTCTGGAGTTTATGTAAGTATTTTATATCTCGTTGGTATGAGACTTAGAAGAGTTGCTCCTAGAAAGATTGTTGACCCTTTGATTAAGGCTAGAAAAGCTGGTTTAAAAATCAGTATTAATGATTTAGAGGCTCACTATCTTGCAGGTGGACACGTTGATACAGTTGTTAACGCTTTAATTGCTGCTGCAAAAGCAGGTATTTATCTTCCTTTTGATAAGGCTACTGCGATAGACCTTGCTGGAAGAAATGTATTAGAGGCTGTTCAGACATCAGTTAATCCTAAGGTTATTGAAACAGGAAACATTAGTGCTGTTGCTAAAGATGGTATTGAAGTTTTAGTAAAAGCTAGAGTTACTGTTAGAACAAATTTGGAAAGACTTGTCGGAGGTGCTGGAGAACCTACTATTATTGCTAGAGTAGGTGAAGGAATTGTTACTACCGTTGGTTCATCTGAAAATCACGGAGCAGTTCTTGAAAATCCTGATGCTATTTCTAAGGCTATTATTGAAAAAGGTCTTGATAGTGGTACTGCTTTTGAAATTCTTTCTATTGATATCGCTGATGTTGATGTTGGTAGAAATATTGGAGCTCATTTAAAGACTTTACAGGCTGAAGCTGATAAGAACATTGCTCAGGCTAAGGCTGAAGAAAGACGTGCTCTTGCTATTGCTAAAGAGCAAGAAAATAAGGCTGAAGTAGTTCTTGCAGAAGCTGAAATTCCAAAGGCTATTGCCAAGGCTTTTGAAGAAGGCAAGCTTGGTGTTATGGATTACTACAATATGCAGAATATTCAAGCTGATACAAAGATGAGAGAGAGTATTGCAACTCCTATTACAACTCCTAAAAAATCTCATTAAGGAGGTTTCTTATGGGTTTATTGGTATTTCTTTTTATAATGTATATTTTGTATAAAAAGGGTGTTTTTGACATTATAATTGGTCAAATAAAAGAGGCTCAACAAAGTGAAACAGAAAGTGTTCCTGAAAGAGCTTCTAAACTTACTATAGAAGAACAAGAGGAATTAAAAAGGAAAATTAGAGAAAGGTCTAAAAATCCTGACCCAAAGAGAATGCCTCCTGTTGCTAAACAATTTACAAGTGAAGATATTGAACTTTATCACGATGCTTTAGATGAATGTGATAATGATTCTTGTGATATAAATCTTGGTTACAAAAATCAAAAATTTGTTGAAGATTGCAATCTTCCTGAATGTGATATGGATAAAGACAATGTTCTTGAGGATGATGAAAATCAAGGACTATCTCTTGTTCATCAACTTGTTATTGCTGAAGCTATTCTTTATAGGAAAGGTTTTTAATTTTTGAAAAAGAGAGATAAATCTCTCTTTTTCTTTTTGTCAAACTTTTTAATTTCGTATTTCTTCATAAAAAATCTATGTTTAAAATATAATTTATAGTGAAATGACTCCGACTTAGTTAAGTATTAATCTTCAAGTATCAAATACACTTGAAGTCGGAGCTTCAGGTTAACTCAAAGTCTTTTGCTCCGTAGGATGTTCACTTTAGGATTATTCCTAGCACCCTATATCTGGTTGGTTTCCCTATCCAGATTACATTTGATATACTTAAAATATCACAAAATAAAGAAAAAAGCAATAAATCGAATGATTTATTGCTAAAATTAAGGAGTTATAAGACGCATTCATCCACGACTTTCACTTCGTTTAGAAGTCTGGGTTCTCTGCTGGCTTTTAGGTAGATTATTTTTTTATATTCTGATGGAGGGATATATTATGTTTTTCAAGAAAATAAAAAACAATAATAGAGCAATAGATGTATCTGTAACTGGTACTGCTTATATATTTATACTAGTTTTACTTGTTTGTGGTATTGTTGACTTTTTAATTGTCAGCTATGGTAAGGTTATGGTTCTTACTAGTTTAAAAGAGTGTGAACTATATGCGCTTGCTGCAAACTTTGACTTTCAACACTCTTTTTATATGCAGGATATGGAACTGAGAGATAAGGTTGAAAGAAGTACATTAGAAACATTTCTAGGAAGATGGGAAGGCGTTAAAGATAGATTTAATAATTTTTCTAATAATAGGGCTGTTATCGTTGGTAGTGCTGGAACTGAAGATTCTGGAGTTTTTGTTGATATTGTTGTTAGAGGAAATATTGGACACCATAGAATTCAAGTACCAACAGTTAAATTTGAACCTAAGAAGGTTTTAAGAAATGATAGCTTTATGAGATTTCTTGGAAATAGGTTATCTTCAAATGGTTATGGAGCAACTCAAGTAGAAGCTACTCACTCTGTTGCAAGAGGTGGTAGTGTTTATACTGGAGCTGCTTGTAAAGTAGTATTCTGGGGACAATAATAAAGAAAAACAGGGGAAATATATTTCCTCTGTTTTTTTGTAAAAAAAAGCTATATATGGTAAAATAATATTATCAAATATAAAAGGAGTTTTTCTTATGTATTTAAATTATAGTAAAATAGAAAAAAAAGCTAAGGAAAAATATAGAAAACAGATGAAATTTAGTCGTTATTGGCATAATGTGGAAAAAAGATTTTCTAAATTGTCTAATAAGGATTCTTTTTCTATGGATTTTAGACATAATATAAATAGTGATGATATTGTTTATGATAATGAAAGACTTATTACTGAAATAGCTACTTTTTATGGTTTTAAAATTATTGATGAAAAAATTTTATCAAATAAGACTATTTTTAAATTTAAGAAAGTATAATAGTTGGTATTCTGTTTTTTTACAGAATCTTCGTTTTATTGCGAGGTATTTCAATTGAAAGGAATTTTGTTTTATGATGATGTATGGAATATTTATAGTTCCTTTGATAACTCTTTTTATGGGGTTATTCCTTTGTTGGGTAAGTGGGAATTATAATAAATTTAATCCAAATGATGTTTCCAATGAAATTTTAAAAATAACTGACCCTGTTGTTTATAAAGAAGTACCAAGAATTCACGGTATTAATATGATTTTGCTATCGATATCTTTATGTATAATTAATATTATTGAGATACTTTTAATTAGAACTAAAGGTATTCAAACTGGATTTCCAGGAGATATTGGTGCTATTACTATTTTGATTCAGATTGTTGGAGCTTCACTTGTTAGTTCTTTTTCTAAGTATTTATCTAATAAAAAGTTCAATAAGAAACAATAAATATTGTTTAATACTGTAACTTTTTTATAAAAATAGTTGATTTTATGAAATTGTCTGCTTATACTATCTATTAAAAAAATTAATAGAAGGAGGCAACTTCTTATGAAACTTATTCAATTACACGATAAACTTGTTAGAGAAATTAATAAAAAACTTGGAAAAATGTCTGTTATTAAGGATATTGAAAAAGATACTGGTTTGACATCTGTTTCCAATGATTTCTTTGGTCATTTTATTAAGGTTGGAGAAGTAACTCTTTCTCTTGTTTATTTATATGAAGATGAGGATACTCCAACTTATAGTATTGTTAGTGTTAGAGATTCTTCAAGTGATATAGAATATTTTGAATATCTTACAGAGGATGAGACTGCTAATAAAGACAAAGATATTTATACTAAAGATGATTATGAATATGCCTTAGAAATTATAAATGATGTAATTGATAATATCAAAAGTGATGAATCTTTAGGTCTGGATGATGAAAACGATGATGACGAAGATTTGGACGATGAAGAATATTAACAAAAAGAGAGGTTATTAGCCTCTCTTTTTGTTTTCTAATTTTCAGATAGAAAGTCTTTCTAAAACTCTCTTTGCTGCCTTTTTTGATACCTGTGTTTTGTAGTTTTTTGTATCAACTTCTCTTTTTAGCTTCATATCTTTATAATGAAGATTCTTCCATCTCTTTATAAGGTCTTCGATATTCTTATCTTTTCTTGTAGAAATGTATTTTAGGAATGAATCAAGGTCATCTTCTTGAATGATAAGTGAAACCTTTTCACTTGCGTATTCATTACAGAAGTTTGCTTTATAGATAGCGTTCTTACAGCTATTTATTTCATTCTTTGGATTTGCAAATCCTGTTTTTGTAAAATAATCATCATTTGGAAGGACTATAATATAGAGATATGGCATATTAAAGCTTTCGTATACGTAAGCATCTTGTGCTTTTGCCTTAATTCTATCTCCTCTTGCTGATGTAGTTGTATCAATAATCACTCTTAATTTTCTCTTTTTTCCTTCTACTTCATATGTGTTATTTGTTACGAAAGAGATATCTGCTCTCTTGAAAAAGAGATTCTTATCTCTTATTACACTGTCTTTATTCTTATCGAGAAAATCTTGCATCTTTTTATTACAAAGTCTTTCAACTTCTCTTTCTGAAACTTTCTTTGTCTTAGATGTAAGTTCTAAGATTACTTCATCTGCAATCTTTTCTTCAATTGTTTTTTCTGCATAATAGAATTTCTTCTCTTTATTTAGTTTTGAAATTTTATATATATGATTATTCTTTCTTACCTTAGTAAAAAGGTCTTTAGAATATTTATTTCCATTTCCAGCTTTTGATTGATTGGATTCGTGAATTGTTGCCATTTTGAGCACCTCTTTTTATTTTTCTTATATTTATATTATAGCATATAATATTAATATTTTCAAGAAATATTAATATATAAAACCAAAAAATATAGATGGATACTGGACTTTTAATAAATTTTTAATTAAATTAATTAGGGGACTTGTAGCCTAGGTTTATTGAGCTCTAAAAATTTTTAGGCTGGTATAAATGTAGTATATACTATATAACAGAGATAAAAGGAGTATTTTTTTAGTGTATGAAAACAAAAATTTTTATATTTTGCATATTTATTGCATTTATTTTTGGACTTTGTGGGTTTAATTATATAACAAATGTTGAGAGTGAAGAAAAAACTGAGGAAGTCTTAAATAGTGAAAATATATCAGAAGATGTATTGGAAGAAGAACCTGTTCAAAAGGAAGTTAAAAAGGATAAAAATACTATATTTAAGAATAATGAACCAGACATTGTTAATATTCTTGTTATAGGTGAAGAAAATATGTCTGAACAAGAAAGAGGCAGAAGTGATTCTATTATTGTTTTAAGTATTGATAAGAATAAAAAGAATGTTAAAATGGTCTCTTTTTTAAGAGATTTACTTGTAGACATTCCTAATCACGATAAGAATAGATTAAATGCTGCTTATGCTTTTGGAGGTGAAGAGCTTTTAAAAGAAACCTTAAAGCAGAATTTTGATATAGATATTGATTATTATGTAAAAGTTGATTTTAGTGTTTGTGAAAAAGTTATTGATAGTATTGGTGGTATTGATATTGAACTTACAGAAAAAGAGTCTGAATACTTAAATACTACAAACTATATTTCAAACGAAGAATATAGAACTACAGTTGCAGGTATTAACCATTTTAATGGAAATCAAGCTCTTGGTTATTCCAGAGTTAGATATATTACAGCTATAAATGGTGAAAGCAATGATTTTGGAAGAACTTTTAGACAAAGATATGTAATTTCTCAAATGTTTAACACTTTGAAAAATTGTAGTAAATTAACTTTGGTTTCACTTGTTTCTTCTTATATTAACGATTTAGATACTGATATTTCTTATATGGATGCTGTTAGTCTTGGATATATTTTAATGGACTTTGATGCAGAAAATTTAAATACTTTAAGGATTCCAGCAGATGGAATGTTTGAAGATTGTATGTATAATGAAATGTGTGTACTTTCTTTTAAAGAAGATAATCTCACACTTTTAAAAGAATTTTTAGCTAATTAAGACAATACATTTAATTTTTTAACTATATCTATAAAAATTAAAGAATATAAGAATAAAATAAGTTATTTAAACAATACATCCAAAATAGAATTTATAAAAATGTTTTGGAGGTTTTAGTTTAAATGAAAAATTTAACTGATTTTGAATTTAATAAGTTTAAAAATTTTCAAAAAGAACAATTAACTATTATGGAGAATTTAATTAATAGAATAGAGAATCTTTCTAGAGAAAATAAAGAATTAAAAGATGAAGCTTATAAAGATAAAGAGCTTTCACAAATGAAAGAAAGACTTTCTAAACTTGAAGATGAATGTAGAAGAGGTTTTACTATTTCTAAAGAAGAGGATGAAGCTCTTTTAGAATGGCAAAATTCTCATATAAGAAAGAAACATTGGGATAATATACATAATAGACCTTTAAGTTTTGGTGCTGTTGGTGGTAATTTTTCATATGAATTTACTCCTACAGGGATTGGTGTCATAGGAACTGTTAAATGTACTTGTGGAGAGTGTTTTACTTTTCAGGACTTATAATTTATGCGTTTAGAGCATTTTTTTGTATATATAACGATTATTTTTACTTGAAATATACAATATATAGATGTATTATTTAAAAGATGGATATAGGATATTAAATGATTTTATTGTTTGTGTTCTATTCCATTTATTGGATAGGAAAGATATTTGGAAAAAAAGAGATTGAGCAATCGTCTCTTTTTTTCGTGCTCAAAAAAAAGAGAGGTTTTTTCCTCTCTTTTTTTTATAGACATCCTCCGCAACATCCCCAAGGAATATTTTCATTAAAAATTTCTTCTATTTCTTTAAAATATTTTTTATATTTATCAGGAAATTCTTCTTTATTTATAATCCACTTACTTTTGTGAGTATAACTTTCTGTGTAATTATTGTAAAAACCGCATTCTCCACCAGATTCCCAAAATGGCGGATAATCTATTTTCTTATCTTTTTCTTCTATGCTATTTAATCCAAAAGATACTCTTTCTCCATTTATTTCCAAAGTTAGTATGCCTCTGCACAGATTTGGATATCTTCCTGTATAAGAAATGAATTTAATATTTTCTTTTGGACTCATAATTTTTTCCTTTAAATACTTATATTTTCTAAATTTTCATATTTTTCTTTGTTATTGTAAAGTTCGTTTAAAATTGGATATTCTTCTTCTTTAAATTTCTTGAATTTTTCAATTCCTTTTTCTTTGTAGGCGCTTAAATAATAATTTTCATATTCTTCTAAACTTCCACATTTTCCATTTCCTTTTAATTGGAAATATTTATCAAAAATACATTTATTAAATATTTTACCTTCTGGGAAATCTTTTCTTTCGATATAGATATTTATTATTTTTACAAAGTAGATTTTATTGTTTTTATCTTTTTTCTTTTTGATTTCTAAAAAATATCTAGGAATGGTTTTTCCATCTGAATCTACTAATATTTTTATATTTTCTAAAAATGGTTTATAGAAATTTTCGTACAAGTTGTAATTAAAATAACTCTTATCTAAAGATAAATTAAAATCATTTACTCCTGGAAATTTTGGAAAATTTTCATTTTTATTTAACCAAAGAGAAAAAACGTGCTTTGATAAAATTAAAAGAATTTTACTCAGCATTCCTTTATTTTCATTAAAATTATCTTTAGATATATTGAGAGTTTCTATATAATCTAAGATAAGTTTCATTTTATCAAATTCTGGACAAGCATCTATATTTTTAAACTGAATTTCCTTTAAAAATTCTCCAAAGTTTTTATTTTCCATAATTTTTCCTTTTTTAATTTTATTTTATATTTTTATTATAGCACAAAAATTATTTCGTTTCAGATTTTTATTTAATTTTATAAAAAAAATAAAAGCCCTATAAAGGGCTCTTATTTTAAGCTTCGATTTTTAACCAACTTGACATTGGAATTCTGTTCCTTATTTCTCCGTTTAGAGCTCCAAATGAAATTACATCATCATTTGTTCTTACTCTGATTTTTCCATTTGGAACATCTTTATAATCAACTTTTACAACTTCTAGAGGAATTTCTTTTAACAGATTCTCAAATTCTTCTACGAAATCTTTATTTACCATATTTAGTTTTTCCATATACATCTCGTCAGTATCTTTAGGATTTCTTACGAGAGTATAAGCTTTCTCTTCGTTTAGTTTTTCATATTTAGTAAGAAGATTTGAAAGTCTTTTTCTTTCTTCTCTTATATATTCTTTTTTATATTCTTCAAGAAGACCAATGTCTTCTGATTCTTTTATTATTTTTCCGTTATATGTTAATTTCATTTATTTTTCCTCTTTTTGTTCTTTCTTTATATTAATATTATAGCATATTCTTAATACAAGTTCCAGAGTTTTAGTTATTTTCCTTTAATTTTCATAATAAAAACTAATAAAATAAATTTAAATAATCTATAAAAAATACAGAATTTGAATATTATATATAGAAATACAAAGAAAATTTTATATAAAAGGAGTTTTATAATGAAAAAAGAAAATATTGTTTACGACCAAGTGACTTGGAGTGATATCCCTAGACTTTATGCTTATGTTCTTGCTGCAACTGCAGCTGAATATGATGCTAAAAATAGAGAAGAAAGAATGGAAGCTAAAGATATTGCTGAAAGAGAAATTTCTTCTATATTGTTAGATTCAAGTTTTATTGCTGAGTACAGTTGTCAAAAAGCTAATATAAAGAGTAAAACTTTAGCTGATTTTTCTAAGGCTGTTATTGCAAATGATTTTCAAAGTGTTGATAATGTATCTCTTATTGACAGGGCTATGTCTCAAAGCAATTCTTTATTGCAAGAAACTTTAGAAAGAATGGCTAGCTTAAACAGAACTTTTGATAGATATTCTGATTATTTTGGTGAAAATAGAGTTGCTTTTACTATTTATAACGAATCAAATAAGAAATATGTAGGAAAATCAGGTACAAAATACGATATAGATTCTTATGTTCCTATTGATGAGATTAAAAAAGATGAAGAAGGAAACTACATTTTAGATGGTTTTGATGTTAGTGGAATGGAAGCAGAACTAAAAGAAAACTTTGTTCAAAGTTATCTTGACTCTAATTTGGAAGATGTAATTGCTAAATTAGAAGAAGATTCTAAGACTATTGAAAGATATATGAGACATAATGTTTCTATGGAGAAAGTCGAAGATGGTCAAAAAACTTATGCTATGAATGGATTTCCAAGGACAATAGAAGATAAAGGTAGAGAAATTTTCTTACAAGAGCATCAAAACGATGAAAGCAATGCTTTAATTGGTAAAAATTTTGATACTGGTGAAAAATTCCCTACAACTAGAGTTGTAAGTAAACAAATTAACGAATATATTAATTTCTGTAAAGATATTTCTAGTGTTTCTGCAGAAGTTGGTATGAGTATGCTTGCTAGTGAAGATTCTGTTATTGGTAATGGTATGCGTCATTCTAAGAGTCATAAATTCTTTGCTGATATGCAGGCTGATGATGGACTAGGATTTTAATCAAAATGAGAGGAGTATTCCTCTCATTTTTTTATAGAAATTATTATTTAAGTTATATATAATATATAAAACTATGAAAAGAGGTATTTTTGTATGGGTGAAATTATTATGAGAAGACCTTCTGGGGAGGAGGTTACTTTAGAGAAAGTTGTTGAAATTGTTAAAAATTACATATTAGAGGCTCCTGATGAGAAATATGAATTTACTGTAGGAACTGATTCTCAAAATCATTTTTATACGAAAATAGTTAGAGTTATTGCTATTCACAGAGTTGGTAAAGGTGGTCTTTTCTTCTACAATTCAGAGTATGTTCAGAACATTTCGTCGCTAAAGCAAAAAATAAGTATCGAAACTTCTAAGAGCTTAGAACTTGCTAATGGGTTACTTGATAGGTTGGAATATTCTTTAATGGATGATAATATATCGATAGATGATTTAGATGTTGTTTTTCAAATTCACTGCGATATTGGTAATCAGGGAAAGACTAAAGAGCTTATTAAAGAAATAACTTCCTGGGTTGAGGCTTCTGGATATACTTGTCTTATAAAACCTAATAGTTATGCTGCTTCTGGTATCGCAAATAAATATAGTAAGTGAGGATAACAAAGAGGAGTCTTTGTTAAATTGGGATGAAAAAACGAATTTTTCTTATTTTATTTGTGCTTTTATTATTTGGTGTTATTTCTTTTTTAATTTACAAAAATTTAGAACTTACAAATTTATTAGAGAAAACAAACAAAGAACTTGAAAAGAAAGATTTGTATTATGAACATTCTTTTTCTAGTTATGAAGATTCTATTGATGATTTAAAGGAAGAGAACAAAACTTTGAAAGAAGAAAATTCTAATATAAAGTTAGAAAAAGATAATTTGTCGAAAGGATATGATTTAAAAGTAAAAGAATATGAGTCTTTAAAAGAATTTTTAATTTCTGATGTTTTATTTGAAGAAGTTGAGAGTTTTGAAGATATTGACTTATCTGATAAAAATTTAGAAAAAGGCATAGTTTCTGAAATTGTTCTTGGAAACATTGTCTCAACTTTTGATGAAGAGAATTTTTATTTAGTTAAAAGTGAAAATGAAATTTTAGGTTTTAATTATTTTGAGGATACTTCTTTTAGAATACTTCATATAAGTGATACTGAAAGTTATTATTATGAAGATGTTTCTATTGGTGAGTTTTCTAAAATAATCACAGATTCTTTTAATAATGAATCTTCTTACTTTGATTTATGGCTTAGGTATGATGATAAAAATAAGTTGTATTCAGCTATTATCAGAATTTGACCATTTTAAATTAAGATATTTTTTAGACCGTTGTACGTTTAAATTGTGCGATATATTTTAAATGCGGCTGATACGACGATTTTTCCTAGGTTGTGTGAACCTTTATACGCTTTAAATACAATTTAGTCGCATATAGTAAGTAAGAATACTTAAAAAGGAGATTTTGATTATGCATTATAAAAAAATTTTAGCTTTACTTGGTGCTAGTATCATTTTTTCTGTGTGTTTAAGTGGTTGTTCACCACAAACTGAAATGGAGACACTTTATGGCCCTGCTCCAATGATGGCAGATTGGACTGAAGAACCTTCTGGTGAAGCAGAAGAATTACCTGAAACTGTTAAAACGGCTGGGTCTAGTATAGAGAATTCTGAAAAGGTTGTTGAAGAACAAATTATTGATACTCAACCTGAAGTCATTGAAACTGTAGAAGGTTCAAATACCGTTGAAACATCTGTAAGTAGCAACAATTTAACTCAAAATACTGAGCCTTCACAAGGAGAAACAGTTGAACTTACTCCTCTTCTTTATGGTCCAGCTCCTAGTTATGAAGAGCCTATAGTTGCTTTATATGGAGTTGAAGTTGGTGAAAGAGAAGATGTTTTAAATCCTATAGAAGATGGTGATATAGAGGCTCCTATTGTTGCACTTTATGGAGTTTCTGTTGGAGATGAAGATGTTATAGTTAATCCTCCTATAGATGATGGTGATATTGAAGCTCCTATTATTTGTTTATATGGAGTTCCTGTTGAAGATAGAGTTATTGACCCTCCTTCTGACGATGATGGATTTGAGTATTCTGAACCTATCAGACTTTTATATGGAGTTACTCCTAAGTATTAATTCAAAAGGGAAGCAAAAGCTTCCCTTTTTTGTTGATAAAATTCAGTAAATATGGTATTTTATATTTGTGATTTAAAAACGTTTTAGAAAGGAATTTTTTATGAATAGAATTGAGAAAAAAGAAAGTTTAAATAGAGTTTATGATTATAAAAATTCTTTGTTTACAGAGCCAGTTTTGCAGCAGATTGCTATTGAGCTTACACTTAGCTGTAATTGTTATTGTAGACATTGTGGTTCTAAATGCGGTGATATGATTCAAAATGATTTACTTACAGATGATGAAATTTTATCTTTCTTAAAGGATTTAAAGAGAGATTTGATTAAGAATAATAAAAAACCTCCTTTTATTTTTGTTACAGGAGGAGAACCTCTTCTTAGAAAAAATGTTTGTGAACTTATGTATAATGTTCGAAAGCTTGGATATAATTGGGGAATGACTACTAATGGACTTCTTATTAACAAAGAGATGGCAAAAGATTTAAAGGATGCTGGAATTTATTCTATTGGTATTAGTATTGACGGATTAAGAGATACTCACGATTGGTTTAGACAAGTTCCTGGTGCATATGATAAGTCTATGCAAGCTGTTAGAAATATGGTTAATGTAAATATTGGAAATGTTATGATTACTACTGTTGTACATTCTAAATGTTTACCTGAGCTTGAAGCTCTTTATGGAGAAGTTAAAAGTACTGGCTGTGATATTTGGAGAGTTATAAATCTTGAACCTATTGGCAGAGCTTTGGAGAACAAAGAATTAATGCTTAAATCCAGTGATTATAAAACTTTATTAGATTTTATTAAAGAAAAAAATTCTAATGAGTTAAAAGTTGAATTTGGTTGCAATCATTTTGTTGGTTTAGATTATGAAAGAGAAGTAAGACCTTGGTATTATTTGTGCCAGAGTGGTCTTAGGATTGCTAGTATTCAGTCTAATGGAGATATTACAGGATGTCTTGATATTAGAAGAGGTGATAGTAAGGCTGGAGAAAAAATCATTCAAGGCAATATTAGAACTGATAATTTTTATGATGTTTGGATGAATGGTTTTGAAATTTTTAGGAAACCTAAAGCTTTAAAAACTGAAAAGTGTAAGGATTGTACTTACTTAAAAGAGTGTGATGGTGGAGGTTATCATACTTGGGATTTCGATAACAATAAGCCTATGATTTGTATGCTTGATGAACTTGGAATTGAGCACGGAAAATTTAGTTTATAAAATATAATAATTATTAATTTTAACGTATAAAAGACAGTTCTAAAATAAAGAGCTGTCTTTTTTGTTGTCATTGAATGAATATTTGGGGAATAAAAAAACAGGAGTCAAATCTCTATATTTTGAGAAATGACTCCTGATGGTTTACTTATTTAATCTCATATTTTTCCTTTTGAATTTCTATATATTTAATAAATTATACAAAACATTTCTTAAATTTTATGTTTTTGGAGTTTTAATAATAAGGAAAAACTAAACCTATGAATATTTTTAGACACAAAAACAAGACAGTTAACTATTCATATAGAATAATAACTGTCTTATTTTTTATTTA
>AUXO015313390.1_pt1 | contig 43609 bp, 75 predicted proteins | sample 768731 | NCBI WGS metagenome assembly AUXO01 (sample SAMN02715735, study PRJNA202380) | gut metagenome | biome: sheep rumen | host: Ovis aries | place: New Zealand: Palmerston North | reverse complement strand
CATTAAAGCAATATAATGTATTATTAAATTATTTTGATTATGAATATGATATTACTGATAATTATATAATGAAAAATAATTATGATGAAATAAGTAAAACTATTGGTAAAGCATTAAAGCAAGTAGAACCTCGTTATAATCCTCACGAAGATGATTGGGGTGATATACAATGATTAGATTAACAAGAGAAGCAAAAAATGATGAAACTTATGATTTAGATTGTATGACTTGCGAAGGTGAGTATTATCCTTTAGGAAATATAGTTGATATAGTTGATAAATTGGGAGAAATAGAAGATTTAGGAGAACAACTAGGTTGTCCATTAGATATTGTCGGTAGATTATTATTACATAAAGAACGTTATATGTATACTATCGAAAAAAGTAAATTAACTGGTGAAGACTTTATGGATAAACACAAAATAGTGGGAGTAAGTGAATTCGGAGTCTGTATTTTAATTACAAATTATATATTAAAAACTGAGCCTAAATATTATGAGTGGAATCAATATGGAAAGACTTGGTGGTTGAAACCAGATAGGAGTGAATGAGTATGACACAAGCAGAAATGAGAGATAAACTTGTAGTATTAGGTTATCCAGCATTAGATAGTGTATCAGCATTACGATTAACTAATTTTAATTTTGAAGAGGCTAAAGAATTATTAGATTTATACACTACATCAGATATGAATATTGTTTATAAATTATTAAAACTTATGAAAAGAGTAGAAAAATTAGAAAAGGATAGGAGTGAATAGAATATGTGGCTAAATTCAAAAAGAGAGGGAATAAATAATGATTCAATATTTATTTATAATGATTTGGTGTCACTTAATTGATGACTATGTATTACAAGGGTGTCTAGCCAAAATGAAACAAAAATCTTTTTGGGAGGAAAATGCACCTGATAAACTTTATAAGCATGATTATCTTATGGCTTTAACATGTCATGCTCTAATGTGGAGCGTTTCAATAATGATTCCCACAATTATTAGTGGTAATTTTATTTGGTGGTTAATACCTATTAATTTTATTATTCATTTTGTAGTAGATGATTTAAAAGCAAACAGGCATAAAATTAATTTAATTACAGACCAAAGTATACATTTTATACAAATTATTTTAACTTTTTTAACTTGCTATATTTGGCTGAAAGGATAAATATATATGACAGTAAATGATTTTCCATACAGAAAGAAATCTACAATGACATGTGTAGAAAGCAAACTTAATAGATACTATATTTTTACCAGGGAAGAAAAAATGGTAATATTTGTAGAAATATTTGAAGGGGTTACTTATAAAATTTTAAAGGAATTTAAAATTGATACTCGTATTACTCCTTTATCTGATTCACCATTTGCAAATTGGCTTAATAAAAATAAAGTTACAAAGGTTGATATAGGTTATTAGGAGGTGAATAAGATGCTAAACTTCGATAATAGAGGATATCATGATTCAATGAATAAATATAGAGGACACAATTTTATAAATGCTAAAAATTGGTTTAATGAAATAGAGCCTTTTACATTTAGTTATACTAGACCATGTTTAGATTGGTATGAAACTCAAAAAGTAGAAATTAGGTGGAATGATTTTGACGAGTTTAGATTAGAATTGAGATTTGGACCTAGTGTTTGGTTAGTTGGTATAGTTTTATATAGTGATAGAAACGAAATTGAGGAATATCAAATAGGAGAGTTTGAACATAAAGAAGATTTAGAAAGATTTATTGAATGGAATAAGAAATTATGTAAAAATGGCGGAACTGCTATTAAAAAAATAACTTGTTTACATAATGGATTATTTGATTATTTTGATTTAAAGGAGTGGAAATAAATATGAAATATATAAAGCGTTATTTTAATGTATATGATTTTGATAATTTTGATTTAACAACAGCAACAGGTACTACAGAATTTGAGAATGATTATTTACCTCGAATAAAATGTAGTATGATTGTAAGAGCAATAGAAGAAGAAAAATTAAATCAAGATAATACGAACTACATATTTGAGTTTGAAAGAGAATATTGGAGCGAAGAAAGAATATATAATGAAATACATAAATATCCAATCGCAGATGGTAAATATCTATATAGAGGTAATTTATATAGAAAAGATTTATTTGAAGAAATGGTATCGAGCAAAAAACCTTTTGATTTGGTAATGAAAATTAAAACTTATGAGGATTTAAAAGAAGAGTTTAAATTAGATGAAATGCTTGAAAATCATTATGGAGTAAATACTAGAGGTTTATCCTATAAAGAAAAAGTAGAAATGTATAATAAATTTAGGTGGTAATATAATTATGACAGACATGGAAAAATATAAAAAATTAGAATTTGAAAAAAACAATATTAGAGATTTAATTGACGGTTCATTAAATCGTATATCTATTACAGATGATGACGAAGAAAGATATAGACAATTTTATTCTGTATCTAGAAACGCTTTAATTTATATAAAACTAAGTAGGGAGGCTCATGAGTTATTTGAGAACATTAATAGAACAAACAAAATACAAAATTAAATTTCTTGAAGAAAAAAAAGAATCTGAGGGAAGATTATCTATTTTTGATAAATTAGAACTTGAATATTATCAAAAAGTATTAAAGGAACTTGAGATATCTGATTCCACAGGATATGAGGCAGATGATGTATTCATGGCAATAACTAACAAAAATACTATAAAATTCTGTGGAGATGCATATTATGGAGAGTTTTCAAAGGATAGTTGGTTAAGGTTCATTAAAGAATGCATAGATGCATATAAAAAACTTAACTAAAATTATTGACATATTATATAACATTTGTTATAATAATAGTATAGAGATTGGAGGAAAGAAAAAATGTTAAAAAGTGTATTATATATAATTCTTATGACACTTATTTTTATTGGAATCACACTATTAGTTCTTTTTATATCAGGGTGGTTTGCGTTGTTATTTATTTTATTAACAGCAGTAAATGGATTAGTATTTTATAAGGTAATGAAGGAAAAGGAGCAATAAAACATGGACGCAAGAAAAGAAATAGAATTAGCAATTAAAAAAGAAAATCCTAATTGGGACGGAAAGACATTTGATTATGGCTGCAATATTTATGAAAATGTATTAGAATGCTACGAGGCAATTCAACCTATAATCGAGAAGGCAGGTCATAGTGGAATGTCTTATGGAATGTTTTGTAATATTTTTAAAAGATTATTAGACGGTAAAGTGTTAACTCCACTTACTGATGATGATTTTGATGAAGAGCCTGACTGGGAGGATACAGACGGAAGTAAACATTATCAATCAAATAGATATTCAGCATTTTTCAAAAGTGTAGATAAAAAAGGTAATGTATCATACAGTGATAATGAAAGAATTGTTTCTATAGACCAATATGGAATGAGTTGGCATAGTGGAGCAACAGAAAGAGAATGCTGGGATTTAATTCCACAAATTACTCTTCCTTATATGCCGCTTGATAAACCTATTAAAATTTATCGTTGGGAATTTTCTTACGATAAAGCAACAGGGTCTATTTACAAGGAAAGAGGACAATTTAATGGTGAATATATCGATAGAATTGTTTTTCCAGACGGCAACGTTGTAAAGGTTAATAGACTTTTCATCGATGACGAGCCTAGAAAAATAAATAAAAGCCTTTTCAAAAGATTAGAGGCGTTTATTAAAGAGGATGTGAAGGAATTTGAAAAGAATTAGTTTATTAATTTTAACTATTATATCTTTATTTTCATTATCATCATGTAAACTTCCTGCAAAGGTCGATTATACTAGAACTAACTCAACTGTTAGAGTTGAAAGTGTAATTGTATACAAGGATTCTTATTCAAATTATAAAACATCATTCTCAGAATCAGACAGTGTAAAACTTTATTTTAATCCTGATAAAAAATGTTTAAAAATAGTTACTAAGGATTCTAAAACACAATATTATTATTTTAGTGAAGATGAAACATTAAAAGTTATTTATAAGTAGGCGAAAAAAAATGAAAGAACAAGAAATTGTATTAGATGTAATTAATACTCTAAAACCTTATTTAGGTAATGGGGTTGATGATATTATCAAAAAAATAAAATCTAAATATCAAATAGAGGAAAAACTTCCAACATTAAGAGAATATATCAACGAGCATGCAAAGGGAGCGTATCATCGTTTTATATTTGAAATTTCTTACATAACAATAACTGTATGTGATGTTTACGATTTTGAGAGTTTTTATAATAAAGATTTACTCGACCAATATTATGTAACAGGCGACAAAAAGGAATATTTCGGTAATAACTGCACAAATTATGAGTGCAGACATCATTTAACTTTAGAGAGGATAAAAAAATGAATAACGATATAAAAACAATAAAAAATTTACTAATAAATTTAAAATATTTCAACGGAATATCAATCGATACAGATATAATCGACTTATGCGATAAATTATCCATAATAACTGAAACATTCGAAATAATAAAAAAATATAACGTTGATATCCTACGAATAAGGAAATCAAAATCTGTCAAGGAGTATAACCAGGCAGCCAAAATTAACTATCATGATGAAATATCACCTGAGACATTCAACAAAATTAAGGAGGTAATAAAATGCAACGAGCAGTAACAAAAAAACAAATAGGCAGTGAGGACAAATTAACTCAATACGCAATAGGATTCTCTGATATCCCTGAGGGTGCCGAGGTCGAGGTAATACAGAGACGATTTGTAAATTATTATGGAGTCTGGGTTATCGTCAGATATAACGGCAGAATCTATTATACATCAGAGGACAATTTAAAATTCGAGGAGGAGAATTAAAATGGAATACGACGGACACTACAAATATCAAATTATGTTCCAGGACGAATATAACAATTTATATCTAGTCGGATTTTATAACGACTTATCCGAGGCTGAGCGAGATGTAAACGAGGAAATCAAGAATTACCTACTCGACGCTGAGTCATACGATAACGACGATACACTATCCATGGAGTGCAGATTCGGGTCTGATACAGTTCTAGGTGAACTCAGAGAATATCCAGGAACATTCGGTATGTGTATCGATAAAGAAATCTACGTCGAGGACGGAGCAATTTACGTCCGAGGGTTTGTATTCAGATAAACAATAAAACCGCCCAAAACAGGGCATAAAATGAGAAATACAGGGGGTTATAACAGTGACTAACAGTGAAATAATAAAAAATCTACTTAAAATTATGTTATCCGAGGCTACGAGGGACGAGTTATACGATGAGATATCTAATATACATATCGCATTATCGGATTATGAGAAATCCATGAGGATGAGTCAGGCAGTAATCAGAAAACACATAACAAATAAAATCAAGGGAGGAAAACGACTATGAAACGACTACTACTACTTCTACTACTACTACTACCACTAACAATATTATCAGCCTGTGGTAAATCTGGGCGACCTGAGAAGGAGTTAACGACCGTACATTTCAGAAACCCAGGTGAGAGTGGTCAGATATCATACGAGGCATACACACATACAGGTGAGTTCTGGTGCAGCAAGTGTCAGAGAATCTATACGAGTGAGGTACGCAAAATAAAATATAACGAGACTACTCGAACAGTAACGCTCACAGATAGTCGCAACTGCGAGTGCAGGAGAACAACGAAAAAAATAAAAATCGACGATTACACAATCTGCATATTAATATACAAATTAACATACGAGGAGGCAAAATAATATGTATCCATACAATTTAATAACAGACATACTTAAATTATACGAGAATTCTGGGCGAGAAATAACAATAAAACTGTACGACGTGGACGGACACATCGAGAAATTACTAGGAGAATTACCACCCAGAGAGAGAGGGTTAATCGAGCAGCGATACAAACGATACTTAACAGTAAGTGAGGTGGCTGAGAGGGAGGGAATATCTCGTCAGAGAGCGTCCCTACTAATAAACGACGCACTCAAATTAATATCATCGCCAGCCCTATTCGACAAACACCTAAGTGGCAACGGAGAGTGTGGCGGAGGTATCGATTACAAGTTAAAGATTTCTGAACTAGATATCTCTAAAAGATGCAAAAACGCTCTAAATAACGCTGGTATTATGTACTATAATGAGTTGAAGGCGTTAGGGCTTAAAAAGGTGGCGGAAATCAAAGGTTTAGGTGCTAAGTCGTATAAAGAACTAGAACACCTAATATAAAAAACTACTATAAAACTATTTGCTTTATGGTTCCATGTATTATAAGGATGTTGGAATTTTTTTTGGAGAGTAATATATTATTATTATATTTATTCTAATGAATAAATAAATATAATAATAATATATTAATTTAATATTTTTGTATTTTTTAAAAAAAGTTAACAAATATAATAGAAAATAAAAATTATATAAAAAAGTTTAGCATTTTTTCGATTTTTACAAAAATTTTCATTTAATATATATATTTATATATATATTACTGCTCGAAAAAAATTCCTGAGGGGGTGTTTTTATGGATTTTTTACATTTTTTATTCGATTTCGAGGGAAACTTGAGAGTTAAGAGGGCTCCAAAACTAAAACTCGTTGAACCAGGTGGTTTTATACTTTCTTATGAGGTTCCAGGTGAGGGTAGGTTATACAAATTATTTAAGTCAAATGTCTATAAAGGAAATGATGAATATTTGAAAATTATTTTTGAGTATTTCTCAATTTCTAATTCAACGCTGAGTCGCTGTAAATCTAATAGGTATACTTTACTTAAACCAAAACCTTCTAAAATTAAAAGGCTTTTCGGTATAGTGTCTGACGAGGACAGAAAGAATGCTTTATACAATATGGAACTCGCAGTTAAACAGGCTAGGAAAAATCATTCTCTAAGGTTATTCGATTTATGGTTGTCTAACTGGAAAATCTTAAATCCTGGGAAAAAATATTCTTATAATAATATGCTAAAAGAGTTTGACAATATCGTCTCTTCAGTGTTATAATGTATTAAAAGGAGGTACTATATATGAATTTCTGGAAACGTTCCGATAATCAATCCCTTGATGGATTCGATTTCGACAGGGATACTTTTGAAGATTTAATTGAATGCTATACCCCTCAAGAACAAATCCTTTCATTACTTGGTATCTCTCATTATGATATGGACAGGTTCTGCAAGAAGATTTACAACATGTCTTACAATGAGGCTTACTGCTTTCTTTTATACAAGTCTGATGCTCATAACAGAAAGGCATTTAACATGCTTGCTAAAGAGGGTAATCAGACTGCTATGAAAATTGTCGCTGAACATTTTATGAAACTTGGTTCTATCGACAAGTCAGATGTTAAGGTGCAATTCGTAAATGATGTGCCTCAGGTTAAATCAGATGCTGAACTTTTAAAGGAGGAGAAATAGTATGATAGGGGATATGGCGAAGGAGTTGATAATTCAACAAAAACAAGAGTTGAAGTATGCAACGTGCCCGTATCTCAAGGTCACTGGGGAGCCAATTTTACCTGGTGAAACTCCTAATTTAAATCATGATATTTTTCAAATAAATAAGAACTTTGGAATATGTTATATGCGTAGGCGTACGAAGACGCAGGGAGGCGTATATAAAATAATAACAGAGATAGCAATTGATAAAAGAGTTTACTATATAAAGAGTTATGAAGAATTTGTTGAATTAGCGAAAACAGATAAAGCATTAGAATTCATGCTAAAATTTACATGTATAAGTAAATTGCTGTTTGATTTAGCAAAAGATAATGAAGAGATGAGAATTCCTTTTGGAATGAATTGGGATAAATATGTCGAACATATAAAAAGTAAAACAGACAAAGTTAGATTAAATCCATATAAGGAGGACTAGTTATGTTATTAAGAGAGTGGATAAGTAAAAAGGTACTAGAGATAGTAGGGCTATCTAAGACAAACGGTCCTGAGGAAGAGAATAGATTAACATTAATAAATGATAGATATAAGATAGTTCAACAGAAACTTGAAGAAGCCAATATCTGGTATGAAGGAGATTCTGATGAACTATTAAATTATTATACAAAAGCCACACATATAGACTGGAACTATGAACCATGGTATTCGAGAAATAAGAGAGGATATTTCTGGAGTATCTCATCGACAGAGTTCGATATTAAGAGAACACATAGTGGACAGCCACGTAATATAGTAGATACACTAGTTAATCTGATAGGTAAACCTGAAGTTAATGCAGGACCTAAATTAAAGAAGGAATTTCCTATTACAGAGAAACTAGAAGATATACTTGAGGAGAACTCATTCTGGGAGATGTATGCGACAGTCCAGATGCCAATGACACTGGTTGAAGGTTGGGGAGCGTATAAGATTGATTGGGATAAAGATTTTTCTGATAATGTTATTATTAAATATTATAGAGCGAAAGATGTCGAGTTTATATATAAAGATAATCGAATTAAAGGTATAATGTTTAAAGATTATTATACAGACGGTAAATATAATAATTATCTGATAGTTGAGACGAGAGTTAATATTAAAAAAGACCTCGTTATTATGAAGAATGTATTTAAGGTTACAGGTGATGATGTAACTGAAATTGATAAAGATAATTTACCTGATGAGTTATCTGATTTGGATTTAGATGTATTTAAGGTAGAATCGTATAATAGGCTATTAGCCGTGCCAAGTATATTTTATAAAGATGTTGCGAATAACGACGGATACGGAAGAAGTATATTTACAGGTAAGTTCGATTTATTCGATGACCTAGACCAGTGTTTGAGTCAGAGTTCTAATGCCGTGCGAAGAAGTACAGTTATTGAATATTTTAATACAGATTATCTGGAGAGAGATAAGAAGACAGGTATCCCACAGATGCCTAAGGTGTATGACAGAAAATATATTCAGTATGTTGGAGGTAAGACAGCAGATGGTTCAAGTAATTCTAAGGACCCTGTACAGGTAGCACAGCCTCAGTTAAATTTTGCTGAATATTCTGAAGAGGAGAAAAATATTCTGTTACAGATTATTACAGGTATTATGTCACCTGCGACACTGGGTATTGATGTATCTCGTAAGGATAATGCAGATGCACAGAGAGAAAAAGAAAAGGTTACAATATTTACACGTAATATTATTATTGAATCTGAGACTCGTACTCTGAAGAAACTGTTTAATCAGGTTTTAGAGGCTGATGAGTTGATGAGAACAGGTAGAATTGAATGTCATGACTGGAATATAAGTATTAAATATTCTGAGTTCGCAGACGAGAGTTTTGAAAATAAGTTATCGAAACTGGGAGATGCGTATGCGAATGGAGTTATATCAGACGATATGTATTTGTCGAAGTTATATGGTGATAGCCTAAGTTCTCAGGAATTAGATAATGAGAAGAAATGGTTAGAAAGCCAGAGAGTTAAAAAACAGGCTGAGGATAATCCGTTTGGAGGTATGTTAGATGACATCGACAGAGAGGATAACGAGGATATTTAAAAGTATACAGTTAGCCGTGCGCAGCAGGAATAAAGCGTTCATGTATGTGGCGGTTAAAAATCTGGATAAGAACCTGATAGATAGGGATAAGAGTAGGATATATAAGAAAATGCTCGAGTTGTATTATAAATATACGAAGGTGAAATCTGAATTTATCCCTCTGGAAGGTGAGATTCTGGAGTTGGTACGCTGTATTAATAAAGTATCAGAAGCCAGACGTAAAAGAATCGAAATTAAAGCACAGCGAGAGTATTTGAGAGTGCGTAGAAGCGAGGGTCAGGTATTCTGGTTGTGTAGTTGGCACGATGATTGTGCAGAGGACCACAAGGACTGGCAGGGTAAGATATATGTTGATAGATTCTGGAGGAGTATGATAGTTGATGAGAGTGTCAGAAGCAGGGTTGCAGCGTATATTCGTAATCACGATACTAGGTCCGTGCAGGATATTATGAGAGGTCCTGTATATATGACGACAAGACCGTATTGTAGACACAGATTTATTCCTGTTGATATAGATGAGGTTCTGTCAGGGAGTGTTAATTCTATTAAAAAAAGCCACCGTGCTCAGGGTCACGTAGGTGGTAAGAGAGGCGACGGTAGACAGAGGTATTTAAAACTCAGGGATAAAATTCACACCGTGCTCGATATTAGTAATAAAAGGAGGATTTAAAATGTCCTCCTATTTTTTACGTTAGGATATGCAGCGAGTAATGCCTGTCTGGCAGAATCGAAATCGTAATAGTTGTAATGTCCCTGAGCCCAGGAACCTGATACTGGGTCGTAAGAGTAACCCCAGGCGAAATCCTGTTCCTCTGGTCGGAATACTAATATTATATAATTATTGCGACTGTCAGCGTATTTCTCGAGTATAATCCACCCTAGATTCGTTAATTTAGTATACATGATGCAGATACCTCCTATACTAATATTATACCATATATTATAAGAGAAGTCAATATTAAAAGTTAATTCATGCCAGAAATCCGCAGACCCCTTATATGAATTAACTGCGTTATTTTATACCTGAAGTATATCACATAATATTATATGTGTCAATAATGTTACCGTGCTTAATCTGATTTAAGGAAAACCAGTCTATGCGACTGGTCTGATTCCTATTTCCCAGAATGATTGAATTTCATTTATTAATTTTTCTTCGTCGCAGTCATCGATTAGTGCCGATAAGAATTCCATGTGGTCATCCATATCACACCAGTCTAGGGCTTGTTCTGCCCAACCCTTAGCAGTTAGGATTCTATCTACAGCGAAGTCACCTCCTTGATAATCAGCGAAGCACTCATATTTTTTAGTGTCGTCGAATTTTAAATCGATAAGTTTAACGCAATCGTCATAATTGTATGATTCAACCTCTCCAAGGAAGAAATTATCATATTTGGTTTTAACGCATTTTGCTCTTTCTTGTTCAAATAATTGTAAATCCTTCATTTTTATCACCTCTTTAATTTATTATAAATACTTAAATACTGTCTCATAGCCTTGTCGTCCTCTACGAGGCTTCTAACGTCGCTATAAGTGTCTGAAATATAATCCTGTAATTGTGAGATATTCTCTTCTAAATCAAGGCTCATAATTGAATCTACGATTTCTTCTTTATCAATGTCACAAACTTCATAAGGATTGATATATTTTACAAGATTATAAATCGCTATTGCTGTTTTTCTTGTAGTATCCATAGTCAAAATCTCCTTTCTTTGTACTTTTATTATAATACAACTTATATCAAATGTCAATAGTTTTTTAAAAGATTGTTATGCACGGTATAGCATGATTGGTTAACCGTGCTATATCTGGGAGTAAAAAAAGAGGGATTCAATCCCTCCTAGTGTTTTTTGAATACCACTGATTGTCCTTTTTCTAGACTCCAGCATGATTTGCAGTGTTGGCAGTCTCCTATACAAGGTATAGCGAACTCTGGAATGTCTGCGTTTTTAGTTGAGTCCTTGAAAAATACATATGTGACAGGTAGATTGTAAGGATTTTCAACCTTAAATGTATTATCCCAGGCACTAAATACTATTTTTAGATTGCTTGGAATTTCTTCTCCTGAGTCTAAATAGTTATTTACTAGATTAAATTTTTTAGTAAAGCATAAAAATTTTGTGAATGGCAGTTCCTTCGCCACTCTTATAATACCTTTTAAATATGTCTCATTTACTATATCTCCGCTTGAATGCCATCTAAAGAACTTGTAAACTACGTCTCCATTTAATTGCTCTATAATTTGATTAAAATAGTTGTCAGGGTCCTCAATAAATGCATCTAAATTGTTTTGTAGGCTCTTTTTAACGTTATCATATAACCAGTTACCTTTTAACGCATAGCAGCCTTTTTTACAAGGTGCGTCGGCTCTACAAGTCAATGCGGCTGGTAGATTGATACTAGGAATCATAGTTCCTAGTTTGCTGTTAGTCCTTGATATTTTTATTGTTTTCATGTTTTTATACCTCCTTAATACAACTTAATTATAATACATATTATAAGACTTGTCAATACTTTTGTAATAAATTATATCATGATTGTTTAGCACGGTAAGTGGATTCATGAGTATCCGTGCTACCAGATGAGGATAAAAGAAAAACCCAGATTATTTTCTGGGTTCTGGTTCAACTTCTTCTTGTTTACACACATCAAGATATCTTTCGTAGCGAATGCTACCACTAAGATACTCAATGTAGGCTCTTTCGTCAGCCGTTAGGTCTTCTCCAAAGAAGTAATAATCCATAAGGTTCCAAGGTATTAACTGCTCAACTTCTTTGTTCTGGTCTCCTAATCTTTGATATACTGCATAATAAGTTTGCTTTAATATATCCACAAGTTCTTCTTTTGTGAATTGATAAGCATTGTTTGCAATAAAATCATACATATTGCCTTCTTTACAGGCTTTTAATAATTCTTTGTCTCTTTGATTCATATTTTTATCCTCCTTTATGGTACCTTTATTATACCATATACAATAATACATGTCAACAATTATTTGCAGCACGGTAAGTATTATTTTATTATCCGTGCTTATCCAGATAAAAGAAAAAGAGGAACAAGTCCTCTTATTCGTCTTTACAAGATTTGCAGTCATGCATTAAATCGGATAGGATGTTTGCATATCTTGCTTTTTCGGAACCGTCGCTCCAGTCCATAGCCTCTAAAAATCTCTTGATTTGTGTAAGTCTCTCGCTTTCATCATATTCAGTTGTCTTGCCGTAGCAAGTAATAGTAAACTTTGCCATACTATTATCTCCTTTCTTCTATATTTATATTATACCATATAATATACAAGTTGTCAATAACAAAATGCAGCACGGTACATGACGCAGAAGAAAAGGAGAATTGCTTCTCCTAGTCATAATATTTATTTAAGTACGCTTGTACTACTTTATCAAATGTTTCATCATTAAGTTGTTCATTTATTTTCTTCATATTAATTTTAATTTTCTTACACTCATAATAATCAAAACAATGATATATGCAGTCTACAACAACATCTGCAATTAATTGTGTGTATGTTTTATCAACATTATCCCAAACTGCTCTTACATAATTACATATGGCTGTAAAATCTTCATCAGTTATAGGTTTATCAACTGACCACAATGATGCTTGAACGCAACTTACTATATCAAGCGATATTGATGCTTTAATTCCGTTTTTTTGTAATAAATCTCTAATCTCTATATATGTCATATTTAATCCTCCTCTTCACTAACATAATCTTCTATTATTATTTATTTACTCTTCTAACATTTTCTTTTGAACTTCTCTTATTCTTGTCTTAACAGTTTCATTGCTTACTTTTTCTATCAGGTCATCTAGGTCATCAACATAGAACTCTGTTTCAAGTAATTCTTCTAAACTTTCATAAAATTATATCCATCTAGGTTTCCATTTTGACATTCTTCTCATATTTAATCCTCCTCATCATATAAATAAAGACTTCCACATTCATTTAATGATATAAATATATCATCATTTACTTCTGAGCGATATGCTCCAATTTTCATTTTATCATTGAATACATATTCACTAACATTATGCATTAACAAATTATAAACTATTGCTTTAATATTAATAATTTTTAATACATCTTTATTGATATTATCACTAATATATATTTTTCTTTCCATACGTCTCATCTCCTTGTATACATAGTATACCATAACATATAATAATTGTAAATGGTTTTTTTATTTTTATTTACGCACGGATATACTCCCAGATTCAAACCGTGCTATTCTGGATAAAAATAAAACAGGCTATTCGCCTGTCTCATAAACTCTGCCGTCGATTTCCCAGTAAACCTTATCAGGGTCAAGGTCGATTGCTCCTCCATTTACATCTTCGGCTGAGAAGTCCCATAGTTCGCCATTGTCATATGCCTCTCCATACTTCTCTCTGTACTCCTCTAGAGTTTTACCACATAGTATTACCATACTAACACCTCTTTCCTATACTTTTATTATAGCATAAACAATAACATATGTCAATAAGAAAATATAGCACGGTATTGATTCTAAAAGAAAAGGTTGCCTTATCAGCAACCGAACACTTCTTTTCTAAAGTGTAAACATCTTAGTTTGTTGTCTATTAACTTTTTAATTATGAAGTGATTACATCCGTCATGATGATGAGCCTCTATGTGAAGATTACCATATCTATCTTCATAGATATTATTCATATCCTCTAAACAAGCATAAACGGCTTTTGAGACGTTTTCAAACTCTTTAGGATATATTTTATGTTTGCCATCCCATAAGCCTAATTCTCCTATAACAGCAACCTTTTGATTTGCTAGTGGAGAATACTTATAGTTTCCGTCTTTACCGAAGTCATCTTCAAAAGTTGATTTGATGTATTCATCCAAGTCCATATCAGTTGGAACATAGATATTATCACATCCATAATCCTTTCTTAATTCTTCCTGCTCCTCACTTGTCATCAAGTAGAAGTCTTTATAAATAGTGTGATTCATATTATCAACACTCCTTTCCTTTGTCTTTATTATAATACATACAATAATAAAAGTCAACAAGAATATTAAGCACGGTGATGAATCAAAAAGAAAGGAGTGATTGATTCACTCCCAACATTGTTCAAGTTCATTCATAAACTTATTTAAATAATCTAATTCCTTTTGACCATAAATTGAGAAGCAATAACCTTCAGGATGTGATTTAAATATAAAATTAATTTTTTCTCTGCCTTCAACCTCATCATCAAACTCAACTATTAAAATTGGATATTCCTTGTCATTTTCGCTATAAAATGTAATTTTCTTATATTCAAACATTACATCTAGGCTACCAAACAACGAACAGTTTTTGTTATTAATCCACTGGGATACTATAAACATTGCTTTGCTTTTATCATATATTTTCATATTAACACCTCTTTCTATTTATATTATATCATATAGTATAAGAAGAAGCAAGGATTTTTTCATGCACGGTGGAATCAAGAAAAAGAAAGAGGAGATTAATTCTCCTCCTTTGTAAACAGCATAACTCTTTCAGCAATTAAGTCTACTTCATAGTTAGGTTCACCATATGATTTAATATGTCCTTTAATACCTACTGTTTTATTAATAAAATTATTTATTCCGTCAGGGAAGTTAGGTATAAGAACTTCAATATCATCAAACTCTTTTTTACCCTCAGCATTTAAGAATGGTCTTTGAACTTTAATTACTGCCCTATTGCTTTTTACCTCTTCTAGTTTACCAATAATCATAAAATAATTGTACATATTATTCAACTCCTTTCTCTAATTATATTGTACACTATAATATCCTGATTGTCAACAGTTTATTTTTACACGGTTATACAGAATCACATCAGGATTCCAATCTGGCTGCATCCGTGCTACATGTCTGTGAACAAAATAAAAACCAGCATTACGCTGGTTGGAATAAATCATTAAATTTTAAATCTTCATCAGGAACTTGTTTTTCAGGAATATTGTATTTTTTTCTTACTGATGTAAATATTAATCTGTCATCTTCACCAAACAAGTATAATGTGGCTTTATCATTTGAATGGTTCATATAAAACCAAGACCATAATATTGCTTCAAGTCCTTCAGCCACTTCCTTGACTTGACCTCTACCATTAACAACTACTCCTTTACATTTTTCTAAATCTTTACTTAATAGCATCTTCTAACACCTCCATAGTATGCTCTAATTCGTCCAAAATCGCTTGTTTTACGAGTTTTAATTGTTTAGCAGTATATTTATAGAATGATTTGTTTCTAAACTTCCTAAAACTGTATATTGTTTGAAGAACTTCATTGGTTCTTCGTTCAGCGATACGCTTAAAATTATTTTCTTTTTCTTCATCAGCCATATCAATCATCTCCTTACCTACTTCTATTATACCACCTAATATAATATTGTCAACAATATTTTGAAAAATATTTTTAAATTATTATAGCACGGTACATTCCTGTAAAAAAAGAGGTTCAGGATTGCTCCTGAGCCTACCATTTTTCAACATATTCAATTGTATACTGCATTGCTTCTTGGTTGTCGATATCAGGAATGTAATGGCACTCGATATGTGTTATATCTTTATAATCAATATCTTTTTTAGCAACTTTTTTAACTAGCCAATCATTGATATCGTCTTTATATTCACTTCTATCAAGTCCACACTCATGATTACCCCACACATTAATAATTAATGTTTTTAATAACCTGCCATTTTCTACATCAGTTTTTGTTTTCTTACCTACAACCTTAGCATTTACTGAGCCATAGCCCATAAAGTGTTTTATTCTCATATAACGCTCCTCCTTATTACAATTATATTATATCATACATTATAACAATCGTCAACTAAAATATTTAGCACGGCATGGTGGATAATAAAGAAGGGAATTACTTCCCTATCTTTTATTCACAATCTTCATTTAACTTTACTAAGATTGTTGTTGAGTTATCTTCCCAAAACTTATTTAAGTAATCAGTGTTTTTAATAATTACTTCGTTAAAATAATCAGTTCTAGAATAGGCAACATTGTATATTTTATCTACTAATACAACTCCACCTTTTGAATGATTATGAATGGTTACGTTTGCTTTTGTAGTGGCAATGTAATCATTGATTACTTTGTTTTTATCTTTGGAAAACTCCTTTCTTAAAAATAATTTTGTAAAACCTAACATATTTATTTCTCCTTTCTCTAAGGTATCTTACCTTACAACTATATTATACTACATAGTATACAATAATGCAATACCTTTTTAAAACATTTTTAAATTAATAATGATAATTTATACGACGAGATAATAAAAACGTCTAAAACAGGCTGTTTTGGGCTGCACGGAAGGGATTCTGGAATCAGGTGAATCTGGGATTCTGTTCAGGATTCTAATACCGTGCATATCAGATGATAAAAAAGGAGATTAACTCCTTTCACATATCTTGTGGGCTAATCTCTTTATTTCATTTAAATCGGCTAGTTCTTGTTCTAGTTGAGCAACTCTACTTTTTAATGATGCATTTTCTAATTTCAGTTTATTATTCTCTCTTCTAATACCATTATCAGCCAACGACATTATATCTCCTCTTACTAATGTATAACCATAGTCCTTAACGTAATTGGCTATCTTTTTAAAAGTTTCAGTATTGGTACTGCTACCTGCAAATCTATTGTTATATAGTTTGCTAACGTAAGATATTGATACCCCACATAATTCAGCAAAGGTTGAAACATTAATCTCTTTACCTTTACCATACCCTTGTAGGTCAAAAAATTCTCTTAATGTTACTGTTCTCATATCGATACATCCTTTCTATACTCTAATTATATACCATATACTATAATAAGTCAAGAAAATTATTTGGCACGGTTTTCTAGTTGCTTCAGGTAGTTGCTTGCAGAAATATAACTGTCCTGATAAGAGATAATTACATTGTTCGAGTTCACAACTATCCAACACTTATGCTTCTCTGAATATTTGATGTAGTATGTCATCAGAATCCCTCCTTTGCACGGTCATGATTGTTTTAGAAAAGGGTAGCGAACTACCCTAAACTAATTATGTTTTTAAGTTTTACATCGAAAATAGGTACCTCAGCATATGAGTAATCATTTTTAGGTTCAGGCAATGCTCCAACCTCTACTAAATACTTATAATCAACCTCTTCACCATCTAGAAAGTATGTTGTGTGGACTTTAGATTTGTTTTGAGCCTTTGTACATCTTAATCTTAATTCATTTGTCTTCTCATTAAGAATTAAGTACTTATTGTACCATTTACCATTGATATCATTGAATACTGTTTTTACATCAGCAATTGTTTTAATCTTTTGATATCTAACGCCTAGCCTTACCACTCTTGAGGTTATTTTAACTACTCTACCTTTGAATGCTTTTCGTAGACCACTTGGCTCTACCTCATATTTAATTTTTGTGTAAGTACCATTTTTAATGAATGGCATAAAAGTTAAGAAATCTTGTAATTCCATTTTGTTTACCTCTCTTTTCTCCCTCAAACTTTTTTTGTTAGACTTGGGACTAACCATTGGTGTTTTAAGAAAAAGGGACTTTTTATAAGGAAGTCCAAAACCTCTTTACGTATATAGTATACCATTATATATACTAACTGTCAACAACTTTTTATAAAAAATTTTTAGAGGATTTTGGCACGGTATGCAGCATGTCGTCTGGGAAGCGACTGTTCCAGATTGCTGGTCATCTGGAGGGCACGGTTTATCCAGCATAAAAAAAGAGGACTAAGCCTCTTTCTGGTTTATTAAGTTTTCAAATTCATCAGGAAGCATAAACATTATTGGATATTCTCTAAACTCAGGTGTGATTGCTTCTTTTTTAACTGCTACCCAACGTCCTGTAGGGTTTTCGTCTTCGCTTGGCTTCTCTACCAATAAAGTGTATCCTTTAAACTTTTCTTTGCATTTATCGCAAGGTTCAATAGAATTACATATCTGTTTAGGTGCCTCCACATCTCCTTTTAATTTACCCATCAATGCTATTCCAGTTGCTTCTCCGCAATAGAAACAAACTGTCATACTTGGATTAACTCCGAACTTCTTACTTAATAATATATCTCCTTTAGCCATAAGCCATTCCCCCTTTTGCAACTATATTATACTATATATTATAAGTTTTGTCAACAATCCTGAACAATCAAATTTATGCACGGATGAATCCAGATAAAAAAGAAGAGGTATTAAACCTCTCCTCCTTGTCTCCAAATCATATCATCAATGGTAGCAGTTGTTCCACTAATAGTAGCCATTCTTTCTTCTGAGTATTCAAGTTCACTCATTGTCTTTACTACACCATTTCTAATGGCTCTTAATTCTTTTACTGATTTACCATTTAAATCTAAGATTTCCTTTACCTTATCCATTTGCTCATAAGTTATGAACGCCCTATTAATATTAAGTTTTTTTAATTGTTTAACTTGGTTATCGTTAATTACAGCAAATTCCATATGCTCTTTCCTCCTTACGTCTTTATTATACTATGCATTATAAGCTAATGTCAATACTTTAAAATAAAAAGTGAGAAAATTAATTCTCACCTTTATTCCTACGCATATCTGCTAGAATCAATCCTTTGATGTATGTCGCACGGTTAGTCATCCCAGCAAGATACTCATTTAATTCCTTTTCTGTATTTGTGTTTACGCAGATAATGTATTTCTTTACATTGTTCTTAGCATATTGAGCAATGTACTTTAACTTGTTCTGATAAGCAACTGTTTCCTTTCTTAATTTTGCTGCCATATTTATCACCTCCCTCTTCTGCTTCATGTTTTACACGGTATGTACAGGCGAATCAGATTCATCACCAGATTCATGTGGCGATTCTCATCTGATGCACGGTCTTCGCTGTTAAAATTAAACCTGATTTGAATCAGGCTTAATCTGTTATTGAATGATAGAAACTTAAATCGTCTCCATTGAAGTTTTCATAGATGTAATCTTCACATTGTTGCCATAGTTTATTATATACCTTTGCTAATGGTTCATTTGTTTCATATAATTGCCATATTTTATGATTGAGTGTCATTGCCAGTTCAGTCATATATTTAATATTGCCTTTAAAACTTTTTAAACTCCTTTTATAAGTGTCTTCAATGGCTGATTTACCAAATTTATCTGCAATGGTGAAATCCTCCCAGAATGTAGTCTCGACTCTTTCATCGTTTCTATCTGAACAACTTGGTATTAACATATATACCACTCCTTTCTCTATCTATATTATATCATATATTATAAATAAGTCAATACCCTGAAGACGAATCGTCTGCAGGATTCATGAGCACGGCATACACTCCCTTTAAAAAGGGATTTTTATCTCCCTTTATGCTTTTTATATTTAGTTAAACTACTTGCAAGATATGGCTTCAAATTATTATTGAGACACCATTCAAGATAGTCAATATACCATTGTGGCATATCATACACCTCCTTAATTATTAATAATAATGCTTTCAACATTTGAATATTTTATTGTTGCATTATCATCAATTTCTAGAATATCTTCTTTAAAATCTAAATCATTAACATCAGCAAAAATTACTGTTGAATTAATGGTAATTTTAATTCCCTCTCTAAAAGTTATATATGGCATATCCTCTTTTTCTTCTTTTTCTAAAATGTTAAAATCGAATTTTAATCCTAAATCTACACATTGAGCCATAACATCTTTCATTATATCTTCTTTTTTCATTGCCCTCACCTCTTTACACTTATATTATACCATATAATGTTATATTGTCAACTATATTTTTAAATTTTTTTCAATCTGGATAAGGCACGGATATCAGGAACAAAATAAAAGACTCAGGATTATCCCTGAGCCTTCTTAGTTGGAACATATTTTTTATATGTTGGTAGAAGTTCATATGCTTGGTAAGAACCAAATCCTTGGAACCATTTAACGCCTTCCATTTTCTTAACTATTCCTAGTTTTTCAAGCAATGGCATTACCTTGTCCACTCCGTCATATTCTTTAGAGAAGAATTGGTTTTCTTCAAGTAATGGTGTCCCATCAACCCATACGCTACAATCACATATAGGTCCTTCCTCTAAATCCTCTACCTCTAGATAAGTTCCACCATTGGCATACTCATCTACTACCAATATACAATTTTTAAATGTTCCGAAATCGGTTTTTAATTGAAATGTTTCCATACTCATTTCTCCTTTCTACACTTATATTATATCATATAGTATAATAGGTGTCAAGAAGAAATTTCTGCACGGTTAACATTCTTCAATTATTACTTTATACTGTTCATCAGGTTGCTGTTCTTGGCATTTTTTAATAAACTCAGCAGCCTTTTTAATGGTGTCGAAAACACCTAACTCCTTATCGTCGTTAGTAACAATATAATTCTTCATTTGTGTGTACCGTTCCTTTCCGATTGCAATTATATAATAACGTCCAATCATGCTGCTGTCAATATGCACGGATAACAATCTAAAAAAAAGAGAGGCTTAGTTAGCCTCGTCTATTAATACTTGTAATCTTTTAATGGCATCACTTAATCTTTCATCATCACATTCAAATACATTGATTTGGGATTTGATGTAATCTAGACTATCTTGTGGAGTATAACCATTAAATTCTTCCATTGGTCTTAAAACTCTTTTAGTAAGATTAACTGTTCTTGTTTCAAATTCATCTATTACTATATTAAACTCATCAATTTGTTTCTCAATGTGTTTTTTCTTAGAATACATAGTAACTAAATTTTGAACTCTAAATGCTATACGAGCACCTAATCCTCTATTTAAAATATCATCTCTTAATTCCTTAGGTGTCCAACCGTAGAATTCATGAGTTTCACCATTAACTGTTATTTTCGCCCTTCTATACTTTTGTTCTCTAATCATATCAATCATATCCTTTCTATTTATATTATACTGTATGATATATCATTTGTCAACTCCTGATTTAGGCACGGATTTGAATCCTAAAGAAAAGCCTGATTGATTCAGGCTCTTCTATATAATCCTGCTTTCCACAGATTATGTAGTGGATGGTCTTCGCTTTCATAATCTTTTTGTCTTACTCTTATTAAATATTTTTCCACTTTTTCTACATCTTCTTTTTTATCACTCATACAATGCATACTCATAAAAAGTTTTTCACCATTGGTGTTTCCTAAGTAAATATATCCTCTTTCATAAATTAACTTAAATTGTTGATTTGGATATTCTTCATAAATATCAACAACTCTTGGGCTTTCTCCGTCATCGTTTAAATGATACCTTGGAATACGTCCTTTTTCATTGATTCTTTTTACTTCTTCATATTTAGGGTCCATTGCGTCAAACATAGTAGCAAACGCATTAGCCATTCCCTCTTTTCCTGTATAATTCATAATACATCATCTCCTTCTATCTATATTATACTACATAATAGTATACAAGTCAATATCTAATATAAAATTATTGACACTATTATATTAGACGATATAAAGAACCTGGAATTTTTTTTGCACGGTAATATATATATATTATATATAAATATATATATTAAATTCTATTTTTTGTATTTTTCAGAAAATGTTAACAATTATTATAGAAAAATAAATTTATAATAAAAAGTTTATGATTTTTTGAAATTTTACAAAAAATTAAAAGTTATTTATATAATAAATAAAATGTCAAAAAAAATTCCAAGTAGTCTAAATATAAAAAAAAGATAGATTTAATAATCTATCTTAACCCATTCTGATGGTTTATATTCACCATCACTGTCTTCTATCCAATTTTGAACTGCTACAAGTGTTTTACCTTCATATATTTCTATATTCTCACCATAATGTGTTAAACTGCGAAAGTTTCTTTCTACATAATTAATGGCACCATCAACACCTCCAAGTCTCCATGTGGGATTATCACCATTTGGTAAATATACGCCTTTGATTGTATAAACTGACAACATATTATCATCTCCTTCTATACTCTTATTATATCACATATTATAATGTTGTCAAGTGTTTTTTTTAACACGGTATATAACACATGAAAAAAGATAGGCTAACGACCTATCATTTTCCACTTCTGAGGTTCCCAATACTCGCCACTCTCATCTACACCTTTAATCCATTTTTGAATAGCCATTGGCGTTTCACCTTCACATATTACTACATCTTCACCTATGTGTATAAATTGAGAACTGCTGGCATATTTGATGGCTCCGTTAAGTGTTCCAAAATATGTTGGGTTTTCTCCGTTATTTAAATATAATCCCTTAATTGTAAAAATTGTCATATTATCACTCCCTTGTAATTATATTATACCATATTATATAACATAGTCAAGTAGTTTTTAAAAAAATATTTTTCGTCTGTTGACACGGATTATAAAAAATATTATAATTAGTGTAAGGATGACCAGTTCCATAATTCTGGGTATAACTCAAACGGAGGTAACGTTAATGAATAAACTTAATGAGGAAAATTTAATTGAAGAAAAGGACACTTCATTAGACGATACTCATGCGTCTATAGACGAGCCAACAGTCGAAGAGCCTGTAGGTGACGTTGAACCTAAACCTGAAGAAGATAATGTTCCAGTAGAGGATACTCCTGTTGAACCTGAAGTTCCTGCAGATAACACGGTTGAACCTGAAGCAGAACCAGAACCAGAAGTAGTAGAACCTCAACCTGAACCAGAAGCAACATTTACTCAAAGCCAAGTAAACGAAATGATTGGTAAAGTTAGACAAGAGGCTCGAGAGAGAACTATGAAAGAACTTTATGAACGTTATGGTGTAAATGATGATGAGGAATTGAACAGTATTTTTGGAAATGGTCAGAACTATGGAATTTTAAAAGGAGACTTCGATGGTCTTAATACAAAATATTCAGAAGCGATGACAGAAAATGCTCTTTTAAAAAGTCAGGTAATTCCTTCTAGATGGGACGATGTTAAAGCAATTCTATCTGCTAAGGGATTAGACATCACGGCTGAAAATATTGCAGCAGAGATGAACACACATCCTGAGTGGAACAGATATGATGGTTCTGTAGAGGCTCAACCTAAACAAATTATCACACCTGAGATAGCCGAAAATCTATCATCTCAAATGAAGCCTGAATATAAGCCAAGTGTGATTAGCAGACTTGGTGGTTCTATTCCTAAATCACCTGTTGAAGATGACACGGAAGAAGAAAGAACATTAAAGATGTTTAATATTTAATAGGAGGAAAGAAAATGACTGATACAGAAGTTAAAGATGCCGTTCAGCAATTAAAGTCTGAAGGGTATGATGAATCTCAAATTATTGGTGGTTACTTCGATATGTTCAAAAATGGCGAAATTGATTTCGATGGTTTCCAAGGTATTCTATCTGTAATGGGATACGAAGTTACTGACGAATTCAAGAATATGTCTGATGAAGAGAAGAAGAAACAAGAATGGAGTTCTGAAGAAGAGCCAACTGGTGAAACTGATGAACGAGCACCAAAAGAGATTGATGATGAGTCTGAGTCTAAGTCTGAACCTGAAGATGACGAAGAGTCTAAGGCTATGGAAATGTTCGGAGTTAAGGACAAGAAGGACGAAGACGAAGAATAAAAACATGTAAATAACACGGTTACCTGGAATTTTGCATAATAATAATTATAGAAAAAGGAAAGGTAAAAAAGAATTATGGCAAATAATTATATTTCATTAATTACAAAGTATTCTACTAAGGCATTTGACAAGGTTTATAAACAAGAATCTCGTTCTGCTTTACTAGATGCACCATCAGCAAATGTTCAATGGACAGGAGCAAAAACAGTTAAAATCGGAAAGTTCCAATCTGGAGGATTAAATAACTATTACAGAAATAATAATGGTGACCCTAGAGTTAATACAGGAAGTACACCAGGATTATATGGATTCGGATACCAACGTTCACAAGTTGGATTCATTTGGGAAGAGTTCACTGTTAGACAAGACAGAGGAGCACAATATCCAATTGAATTATTCGATAATGAAGAAACAGATGGTAATGTATTAGCAGCAGCAACTACTGAAATTTCAAGAACACAAATTATTCCTGAAGTTGATGCATACTGTTTCTCAGAAATTGCATCTAAGTGTTCTGCTGATTTAGGAAACCTAGCAACTACTGCAATTACTAAGTCAAATGTATATGAAGAGTTAAATAAAGGTCTATTATACATGGAAGAGCACGAAGTTGAAGCAGATAATACAATTATCTTCACATCACCTGCATTATATAATACATTACGTAATGCAAATGCTGATATGTCACGTATTGTTCAAAATAAAGAGAGCAAGGGTGTAAACTTCGCTATGGGAGAGTACGAAGGAAGAGACATCGTTTCAGTAGCACCTGCTCGTTTCAGAACTAATATTGACTTATCAGGAGAGGGAGTTGCATGGGGAGCAAACTCTAAGGCAATTGACTTCTTAATTCTTGCTAAGGATGCAGTAATGCACGTAGTTAAGTATAATAAAGTTAAGATTCTAGAAGGAGACGTAGTAACTGCTCTAGGATTTGATGGATACTTATTAACTGCTCGTATTTATCACGATGTATTCGTACAAGATAATAAGAGATATGCAATCTACGCTCATGTAAGCGATACTGCAGCACTTGCTAATAAGTTAGTAGTAGATGTAGAAAACGGAAAGATTTCTGCGATGGTAACATTCCCTGGAGATAAGTTATACTTCGTAGGAACATCATCTGAGTCAACTACTCCATCAGTTGGAGATACAGCAGATTCAACTAAGTTCACAGTAGCAAATATTGGAGACGCTGTAACACAAACAACTACATTCTTAGCAGTTGATAGTAACTACAAGGTTGTTGCTACATACACTGTAACAGTTGCTTAATAAAATAATAAAATTAAGGTAGGTAGAAATATCTACCTTTTTTTGTTATAATTAAAATATAAGGTGGGGTGAGTAAATGAAAGGTAAGAGTTTAGTTTATTATAAATTAAGCGAGGCGTATAGATTAAATAAAATTGCTAAAATGGGGAATTATAAGTTATATAAAGAGAAAAATAGATTAATAATCGAGAGTCTAGGTATAATATATGAAAATAAAATTCCCACAATTTCATGTAAAGCACAGAAGGAGAAATATAAAGGAGAGTGGATTAAAATCGATATATATTTTGATGATTATGTAGAGAATTATCACTTCTCGTTTCACATGCCGCTGAATATGGAGAGTAAAATTAGTAAATATATAGGTATTGATTAAAAAATATAATTGATTTATAATATAATTATAAAAGTTATAAAAAGGAGAACGCATAAAATGAAATACAGTGAAGAATCAAGTAAAACTGGTGGTGCAACTAAGTACACAGGAAAATATAGTAAGAAAGATTTAGGTGGGTTAGGAAAATTTATTTCTGACGACAGTTTTGGTAATTATCAGGAATCTACAGGTGGAGGAACACCACTTGATAAGGGTGAAAAATTAAAAGACCATCCTGAGGCTAAAAGGGTTATGCAGCCACGAGATAAAGAAGGAAAGTTCACATATAACTCAGTTAATGGTAAGACACTTGCGTATGGACCATCGAGAGGAACAACAATTCCACCATTTTTACGTGGAAGCAATGCTAAATTAGTTCAACAAGGGACTATTTTCAATGAAATGAGTGAAGATAAGCAGAAGGTTGCACAACAATGGATGGCGACTATTGGTATGACTAAGGAAGAATTAATTGAAAGATGTAAGTACTTTATGGAGAAGAAGAGTGCTAGAGGAGATTTAAGTAATAAAGATGTTGGTGCTAGATTTGCTGATATGGGAGAAGGTTCAGTTGCTAAGAAGACAACATTCTCACCATCTGCCACATATAAAGCAGGAGAAGGAAATACAGGAGCCGTTGCTAAGACAGCATCATCTGTTAGAGGTAATCTAAAGGCTATTACTGAAGCAGCGAAGAAATATAAAGGTGGAGATATTCCAGTTAGTTGGTTAAAGAAAAAGACTACACCAGCACCTGTACCTGCTCAAAAACCTACACCTGCACCTACACCTACACCTGATAATACTCAAACTGGTGGGAAAACTGGTTCAGGTTCAGGTAGTGATAATAATGTTAAACAACAACCAACAAAACAACTAAATTTTGATGATGCTAAGAATAATCCAGAAAAATTTATTAATGATAACTTTGATGAATTAAATGAATTAAATGAATTAGCAGAAAGCAAAGGAATTTCTTTGGATGTTGATGATTTAGTTAAACAATTTGGAGAAGGAAAATATAAAGACTTCCAATCTATTAAGGATTTAATTAATAATTTATAGGAGGATTAATAAAAATGGCGACAAAATCAGATAATATTATAGGTAATCCCTGGCACAGTGAAGCCGACGGAAAATTTGTATCAGGTAATAAAAATGATTTGCCGTCATTTTTATCATTCAAAACTGATGATAATATCAACGGTATAAGTTTTTTAAAAAAAGGCGGAAGTGTAAAAAATAGTTTATTTGATAAGGCTAAAAAAGACCGCTGGTGGAAGTATAATAAAAAACGTACAGTTGATGATGTTGTAAAAAACATTGGAGATTATTTTGATGACGAAATTCTTGGCGTACTTGAAAAATATGGTTGGAAAAGTTGCGATAGTATGAATGCTGGCAGAACCAGTCATTCATATATTAACAAGCCGCTGTTAAACGCGATTGCTAGTAAGCAATTCAGACCACTTAATATAATGGATACATCAAAATTTGACAATTTATTCAATCCTATTAAAAGAGCGGTATTAGGTTCGTATTATAATAAAACAAACGCACAAAGAACACAAAGTTATTCTTTTTGTGAAAGAGGATTTAATAATAAAGATATAATAAATTATTATTTAGGAAGGAAAAGTCAAGATTTAAAATTACCTGCAGGTGCATGTGGTAGTTGTATATATACAGCGTATGACGGACAAACAAGTAAATCTTATGGTCGTTATCAGATGAAATTTTTAGTTGATAATTCTAAGGCTTACACTATGACTGATAGAGATGCTAGATATTATAAATCTCAACTTGAAATGAGAATGCCAGAAATAGAACAAGGAATTAGAAATAAACTTGCTAATAACCCTAAATATGCCAATTATACTGATAAAGTTATACATATATTTAAAAATAATTTAAGAGATGAGACGTTTGTTCCGCTATTAATGGGAGCCGACATGGTATACGAAGAGGGAAGCGATTATGGTTTGATATTAAATTTTGGTGATGTATATACTAGAGAGGACTGGGGAGATATATGATATTAGATAAAAATGATGCTTTAGATAGAAAAGTTATGAAAGTACTAGTAGAAACAGACCCTCATATAGATATTGTTGAAGATATTGATATGTATTTAAAGGGTATGACTCCTACGTTATCAGAATTTACAGTTAAATTTCTAGAAAAGAATCCAAATATGATAAGTAATTTAAGAGAACAAATAAGAATCGCTGAAGAGGAGGATTAATATATGAAGGTTAAAAATAAAAACGACATAGGCAATCCATATCACAGTGATTATGACGGTAAATTTACTAGTCCATTTGGTGAATATTTAAATGTAGACGAAGAAGATAACAGCCCTTTGAGTATGTTTAAAGGTGATATAAAAAAAAGAACTAGGGATTATTTACCAAAAATAAAAAATGACGGAACTCCACGTACATTTTTTAATGAGGAAAATATTGATAAACAGATTCAAATATTAAGTGGAGCAAGAGAAGAGTTCTCCGATATATATAACGAAATACTAACTAGGTCAAGCAATCAAACTATTTTAATTAACAGAAATGAAGATAGAAAAAAATGGGTTGACGAGGTTATTGCTGAACAGGAAAAAATGCCTAAAAAGAACGAAAGAAAAGCAGTTATCGTGTTAGGATTACCTGCGAGCGGTAAATCTACATTTTCTGAACCTCTCATGGATAAAATGGGTGCATATTTAATTGATGCAGACATTATGAAAGAAAAAATACCAGAATTTCAAGAAAATAATTTGAACGTTAGTGCTGTACACGAGGAAAGTGTTATGATGAACGGCATTATGCTTGATAAAATCATGGCACAAGGAGGAAATATAGTTATAGGTAAAATCGGAGGATTCCCTCCTGAAAGCATACAAGAAAACATTAAAAGACTTCACACTAATGGATATGATATTAAAGTAGTATTTAACGATATTCCATATGATGTGGCTATCGAAAGAAATATTAGTAGATTTAGAAATGGAAAAACTAAAAGATTGGTTCCAATTTATAATATCACTAATAATGATAACGATATTCATAGAAGTTACGATGAATTAATCGGAATGGACGAGGTATCTGGCGGAATGGTATTTTCTAACGATGTTCCATTTGGTCAAAAACCTAAAACAATAAAAAAAGACAAAGATAGTGAGGAATTGGAGGAAATTTATGAATGGATTTAATAATAAAACAAATATAGAAATAGAAAAATACAGAGGAATTGCTCCGATTATGACTGAATATAAAGATTTGACTGAGGAGCAGAAAAGAAAATTACCTCCTATTCCTAAAGGGTATGAAGGATATAAAAATCCACCATTTGCTTGGATGGGATATGGTTGGGATTATATAATGAGGGATTAGTATATGATGAGTGAAGCAAATAATATCGAATTAACTACTGAAGTTAATAAAAATAAAGAGTTGGATAAAGTTGAATTATCTGATGAAGAAATTTGTAAATTATTTAATATAAAAAGTGGTGATAAAGATGGCGGTAAAGTCAAATAACGTTATTGGTAATAAATATCATGACGAGGAAACAGGAGAATTTACATCTGCAGATAGTGTAGGTATAGAAAACGAAAACGATAATGACATACCTAGTTTTTTAAAACCTAAAAACCAGGTAAATTCTGGTAGTACATCCTTGTTCGATAAAATAAAAGCACAACGTAAAGCAGCACCTAAGAAAAAAATAACTGAAATGTCTGAAGAAGAGTTAGATACTGAAATAACAGAAAACATTAAAGTTATTAATGCTGTGGGAGCGAGCATTGTTGGGAATTTTCTTGATAATGATAAAAGAATAAAATGTGATACATTGAGAGGAATTGTTGACGTTATAAATAAATATAAGGTTAATATAAATGGCATGAAAATACATCAAACTACATCAATGTCATATAACGCTACTACAGAACAAGAATTTATTCCGATTATGAATTTATCAGCACTTATTAGTCCAAAAGTGGATTTTCAAATGAATGCAAATGTTAACATAAGGTTTAATATAGTAACTAGACAAGATTATGACGATTTATGTAACCACCAAAGAAATGTTATTGCTAGAAAACATAATTCTTATGTTAACGATGAATATTTAGCATCTTATGATAGTTATCACGAAATGGGTCATGTATTGATGTATAGTATGATTTATGATTATGTTAAGAGCAAAAACGCATATGGAAAGCCATTATTGACAGTTAATAATACAAAAACAAAAGATGGAATAAGAGTACAAATTGATAATGTTACAGACGGATTCGCTGAGAATTTTAGAAAAGAAGTATATAATGAATATATTAAAAATTACCCAGATGTAACATACCCACAATTCTGTAATAAGGTTTCTCTGTACGGAAGAACAAATGTTCAAGAATGGTTTGCTGAAAAATTTACCCAATTAAATTGTGGTCAAGCAGATGATGTCAGTAAAGCGTTAGGCGTAATTATCGAAAGAAGGGGGTATAAAAAATGATATTAATGAAAGATTATTATTTTATGTCTCAGCCACAATGGTTGGATGAAAATAGTGTTGAAATGAAATTATTGCCAGGAGCACCTAAAGAGGTTATTGATAGTTTTAATGAATTTCAAAGAGACTATAATAAGACAAAAAGCGAAGAAATGATTGTAGTAGAAGATGATGATGAAGAAATGATGAATAATATGTTTAATATCAAGGAGGACAAAAAAGATGGCGTTCATAAACAATAAGAAATTTAATGAAATCATGAAGGCTGGAAAAAATAATGATGAAAAGGCATTATTAGTTTTACAAGCATATAGAAATGGGGATTCACAAGATAATATTGACCGACTTGTTAACGATTTTTATGCCGTTCCTAGTGCTGAGCCAACTGTTGTTGAGCCAGAAGAGGCACCAGAAATGGAAATTGAAACTCCACAAGTTGAGGTTGAAGAGGGAGACGTTGTGAAGCCTATTTGTGATATTTCAGACGTTCTAAATAAAGAATGTGAAGGACTTTTTGATGAAAATGAAATCGAAGATATTACTTTTGGGGATTATCTTGCTAATAAAAAGAGAGATAATAACAGAGCACGTAAGAATTTAGAATATTTTTCTGGATTTGATTTAGGCGGAAGAGAAAGTTATGTTTCTAATAAAAAAGAAGCATATAAGAATAAATTCGATAATAATGTTAAGGATATTGAAAGAAAATTTAATGATTATAATAAATCTATTGATGGATATATTCAAGGAGTTACAGACACACTAGATGATGATGTGGAATTAGATATGAATCAGGCAGATTTATCATATAATGATATTGTAGATAATGAAAATGTTATGCACTCATTTGGAAGATATTGGGATGAGGAAGATAATAACAGTGTTATTGAAATATTAAAGGCATTATGCGAAAAATATGGTAAGAAAAATGTCCTTGCTGCACTTAATGTATTAAAGGCAGATAATGAGAACTTTAAAAACTATAAAAACGGTCAAATCAATCAAGAGGTAGAACGTTATGGTAAGGCTCTTGACAAGGCTTTAATTAAATAATATAATTAAGTTGCAGATACAGGGTGACTTGCGTTTGTTTCATGTTTTTGGGCGAGTATTATATACTCGTCTTTTTTATTATTTACATTTTTTTTATAAAATAGTATAATTATAACAAGGAAGGTGTTAATATGGCAGGAATACTTATAAATTTGGCAGCAGGTGAGGACCCAAGAGAATATACAAGAGATACTATATTAATTAAAAGAGATGATTCTGATGTGTTTTATTCTACTACCAGAGCAAGTTTCTTCGAGCATTATGATAAAAAGCAAAAATTGTTACTCGCTAAATATGAGGAAAAAATTAAAAGACAAGATGCTAAAATTGCCGATTTAACACAGGCGTTTAAAGATTTTACTGGTAAAGTACAAAAATCAAACGCTAAACTTATAGAATTAGTAGAAAACTTTATAAAGGAGAATCAATAACATGGTAAAAACAATATTATTATTAACATCAGCAGTAGGAGCAACAGTAAATCCTGGTGCTATTATGGAAGAAAATGTAGATGAAAATCAAACTTCAGAAGTTCAAACAGTTGAAGATACAGCGTTTGTTAAATTTGATGTATTTAATGGCGGAGATGTATTTGCAAGTGTTGAAAGTGGAAAAGCAGGAGATATAGTAACACTAGTCGTAAAACCTAACTTTTTATATAAGTTAAAAGGTGTTTATGTAAATGGAACACAATTAACTGAAACAGAGAACGGTCAATATGTGTTTATTCTTGCCGATGGAGACAACACAGTAACTGCTGATTTTGAAATTGATAATGAACAAGTAAAGAAAATATATGATGTAATGCAAAGCGTTAAGAAAAATGGCGTTTCTAGTATTATAACTCCTGGTAATGTTATTACAATGGTATCATGGGTTATTAATATGTTCTTTGCGAGTGGATTCTTTATTACTTTATTAAAGACTAAGAAAATTAAATCAAAAACAATTGAAGCATTCTCTGAGGAGTGTAAAAAGGTTATCGCTGAAATTAATGCTGAGGAAACTAAGAAGTTCTTAGAAAGTGTTATGGGACCAACATTAAATAAGTTGTTAGATAAGATAGACCTTTCAAATGCTTCAGTTCAAACATTATGCAGATGTTTTGTACTAGAACAAGAAAATACACCTGAGGCTAGATTAGCAATCATTGAAGAATTAACTAAACTAAATAACTCAGATAAGGATTTAAGCGACAAAATCAAGCAAATTGTAAATGAGGAAATTAAGACTCAAGAGGAAAATAAGCAAGCAACAATTGATTCTATCCAAGAATTAAAGGATGTAAATGAAAATTTAACTGTAAGAGACGAGGAAGAAACATATGGAAAAATTTAGAGAGAGTAATAAAACAGATATAACTGTAATAATTACAATGTCTGCATTCTTGCTATTAGGTATAATATTATTCAGCGTGGGATATGGTACAAGAATAGCAAGTTGGTTCCAAAAGTTTGGAATAGTTATAATTGTAATATCTTTACCAGTATTAATATATTTCATTTATAATTTTGTAACAAAAAAAATAAAAAGGATGTAAAAAAACATGGACAAAAAACAAGAACAACAAATTGAGAGAGCAGTATCTGACAACAAATTGAATAAGTTTAATTTTACTAAAAAAACAGTTTATTCGGCATTAAGTTTATTAATATGTGTAATATTAATATTCGTAATGTCATTAACACAGGCTGTATTTGATGCATCGTTATTAAGAACATTATCATATTGGGTATCATTAAGTATTTTAGTAGCATTATGTATATTTGGTATGACCGCAGGTCAACAAGTTGGTGATGATTACTTTAAGAATTTACCTAATGGATTGTTTAGAACAGCATTAAAAAAGTTTGTTAAAGCGTTTCAAAGAGTTAATGATTCCGTTTTATTCGCTTATTTTGAGGATTGGCTAATATTTTATAGGGAAAGAAAATTAAAGCGTAAAATAGAGCAATTATTGAAGGATAACGGTATAAAACAAATGGAAGTTTTAAACCTTGATGTAAAAGAAGTTGAAAAACTAACTGATTATTACAAAAAATCATGGGTTGGAACTGATTATGAAGGTAAATATAAAAATGATGAAACATATTTCTTAGTATATACAGAAGAACAAATCGAGATTATTAAATACTGTTTAACTGGAAAAGTTAAAGTTAGTAATTTACCAAGAAGTTTCTTCGTAGATGCATTTAATCAATCTGAGAAAGATATGTGGGAATCATCTGCTAAATCTGGTAAGAAAAAGAGTATGTATTTGAGTGCTAATTATATTTATAAAATTTTAGCACTTATCGCTATATCTGTTGCCACATCAGGATTAGTTCCAGGGTCAAAAGACTTAGGTAATGGTCAAGTATGGATTTCATTAGCACAAAGATTATTCTGTTTATCAACAGCATATGTGTGGGGAATTTATGTTGGATATGAATTAACTAAAATGGATTCTTCATATTTAGAGTTTAAAACAGATATATTGAATTTATATTATGAGGAATTTAATTTGAAAATATTTGTTCCTGAGAATATAGAGGAAAAGGCTAAAAAAGGATATGAGGAGGCAAACGTAGAATATGGAGAACCAAGAGAATCAAGTGAACCAAGCGAACAGCAAGAAGAATAAAAAAAGAATTATATTCTGGACAAGATTTGCTGGATATGTAATTACTGGTTTGTTAATACCTATGATATTCTTAATCTGGAGATTTAATTTATTTGAAAAAGTAAGTAAAGTAAGTATAGGTGGATGGGGTCTTGTATGTATTATATTTGCAGGGGTATTCTTAATATGTCTTGCTAAACAAGTAAAAAAAGGATTACCTTATTCATTCTTTACACAATGTCTTACAGGATTTTATAAGATTATAATTCCATTAGCAATAGTAACAGCAGCATGTTTTGTATGTAAGGACTGTATTGAAAAATTATTTCATTTCTTCGCTATAGTAACAGTAAGTGAAATGTTTGCAATTCCACTTAATCCGCTACCTGCATGGATACATAGCCAGAGTGAAAAAGAGGATGAAGATAAGTTCTTAAAATTTGCTAAAATATTTTGGGATAATAAAGAAGAAAAATAGCACTTTATATAATGCTATTTTTTTGTTATAATATAAGATATAGAGGTGATATAATGGCTAGAGGTATGACGAATTTAAATACAACTAACAGAGGATTTTGGATACCATGTGAGTTCTGGAAGGTTTCTAAGGAAGATGTTAGTAAAAATAAAAATGAATTAGTTTATAATAAAATATCACAAGGTAAGTTTTTTGCTAAGATGATTAATAGTTATGATAATGATAAAACAATAGTAGCACAATCATTTTTATTTGATAATAAATCTATGGCACTGCAAACAAACGATGAAATAGATGATTTAAATCAAAATGATATAGTTAAATGTTTTGATGAAATTTGGAGAGTTGATTCTGTTAATAAAAAACCAATACGTAATGCTAATCAATTAGATTCTAGAATAAGATTTACTTATTATGTATATTTGAGAAGATAATGGAAGCAAACGATTTAAAGCATTGTATTAGTTTTTTAAATCTTTTTAAAGAATCAGCATATAACAATTTGCATCCTCGAGGAATACCAGCCAGATTAATCGATAAAATATATTATAAAATTGATGGAAGTGATTTCTTAATAGTTGTACCTAGTGTTATTGCTAGACAGAATTATACGTTTAAGTTAAAAAAAGGTGGTAAAACCATTAAGAAAAGTATAAAATCGGATACGATATTTAAGGACGATAAACCTAAAATAATTAGTTTCTTAAATATCTGTTTAAAAGAGGCTATTGAGAACTTTGCCTCTTCTAATAATAAAAAGGTAAGTTCATATAGAACAATAAAAGGTGATAAACATGAATGAGTTAAGCACAGAGAATATGTTTAAAATAAAATCTATAATGGAATTAATAACTAAACAATTTAACGATTTAGTTTTAACAGATTTAGATTATTATAAAAAATATGATATATTTATAACAAATGAACAAATGTATGTTGATAATGAAACAAGAGAAGGACACGATATATTTGTGGTTGTTAAATTCCTAGCAGCAGAAATTAATTTTGGTCAAGATGTAATACCTGTTACAATTACCGCTGTTTCTGAATCTAACGCTATAGAGGCTGTTCAAAGGTTATTATTAGAATATGCTCAATTATACAACCAAAATACGTTGAAATGGGACGGAAAATTAGTATATCAAAATTATTCATCTCCATATTTTATATCTCATTTTGAGGTAGTATACGACGGATATAGAAGCGTAGCATCTATGAGCGGTTCATTATTGTTAAGTAGCAATATAAATCGTATATTCTTATACTATTATCCATATGAAGATGATGAAATATTAAAAGTTAATACATTACCTATAACTAATGTTACTGAGACTCATATATTACTTGAAAATGATAATGAGACAAATTTCTATAGACATTCTAATAATAAAATTTTAACACACTCTGAATGGGTAGCACTAAACGGTGATATTGCTAATTTAGATTATCAAGAAGGGTATGACTATGTTAAATATTTAGGTTATATTTATGAATGGAACGAAGAGGCAGGTCAATATTTTTTAACTAATTATAATAATACAGATGTTTTATATGTATTAGATGAAGGCGAATTAATCGAGCCATTAAACTATTCAGATTCACTTGATATAACACCAGATTCACAACCTTATTATAATACTAAAAACTTCTCGCAAAGTGTTAATAAATATGGTACATTTTCATTTAATATAGTTTCTTATTTGACTCAAAATAATTTAAATAATACTATATTAAAAATAACTAATAGAAAAAGGACAATAAACAAAAATTTCTATTTTAAAATAAGATTTGATAGTGGCGATGTTATTGATATTAGACCATATAAATTAATTCATGCTAATAAACAACAAAATATTGCTGAGATGCCTTGCGTTGTAATGGTATTTACTAACTAGGAGGTGTTATTATGGCTGAGGAAATTATTGTAAGAATTTCTGGGTTGATAGGTAAAGAAACCTCTGATACTGATAATGGTGAAAAGAAGCCTGAGGAAGAAAAAAACGCCCTTGCTGGAGGATTCAAGACGCTAAGCAAAATGTTACATCCTGTAAGTTCACTTACCACTCATACATCTAAAGAGGGTGCTATGGTTTATGGAATGAAGGAACTAGGCGATAAAGCATATGATATGGTTTCTACAATGGTTACAAACTCCGTTAATAGATATTATCAATTAAGTGAAGACTATATAGGACAAAACCAATTAGGAATGATTAAGCAAAATATCGGAATGGCTAAATCTATGGCTGGTAGTGTTTTAAGTGGTGCAACAGCAGGAGCAACTTTTGGAGGAGTTCCAGGAATGATTGCTGGTGCTGTTATAAGTGGAGCAGCAACAGGTGTTAATTTATATCAAAATTACCAGCAAAAATTATTTAACTATTATAATTCTATGAATGCTATTAATATAAACACTAACTTTAGTGCTAGAAGAGCAGGATTATATACTGGTGGAAAGGATACTTTAGGATAATATGAACTACAAATGTAATATACATGGAATTGAACAAAAATTAGTTCAAGGATTTACAATTTCAGAAGAATATAATGAAACATTAGATAGTGGTTCCGTTGTAATAGGTGCAAGTCCTTACATTGAAGACTTAGAGCCATATGATGATGTGTTTATTTACAGTGAAAAAGATATGAACGGTAATGATTTCGTATTTAGAGGATATCCTGTAAATGAAACAAATTATCCTAATGGAACTATGCCACAATATTATAAGCATCTTCTTGTGGACCAATATACAGAAGAACAATTATTCCTTGGTGATGCTGAAGTTGACCAAATATTTAAATATACTATACAGTTGTTTAGTGAAACTAAACGATTAGAGGTTATTCAACTTCCTAATATTTCTATTACACAACCATTAAATAGTGCTAAAAAGGTTAGTATATATGAATATGCTGAGCAGTTTTTAGGATTATATAATATAAGTGTAAAGAAAAACAGTCAAAGTGGATGGGTATATCAAAATAAATATTCTTTATCTCCAAGTATTGAGGATATGTTTGAAAATACATATTCACCTGATTTTACATTAAATAATCCAAGTTTAAGAGATTTATTAAACAAATTATTTATTACTCGTGACTGTATACCTTATGTAAAAGATGATGTAATATATGCTCTTGATATTTCACAAAGAACAGGCGATTTTGATTATACTAAAGGAGAATTAAATTATATCACAGGTAGTAAAACAAGTGATGGATATTGTACAGATTTAAAAACAAATTATACAGATGCATTATCTGAACCTAATAATGGTAAATATGTAGAATATTTAGGATTTAGAAATTCGGAATCAGCGTTAATGAAGTTTGAAGATTTACGTATTGAGACTAGATTCCCTATTTATAAAATTAACAAGATTTTTATGTGTTATTATAAGCAGATAAAAGTAAAGTTGGCTAATCATGAAAAATTGTTTGATGAACTTATTTATGAAGTTGGCTCACAATTAGTTTTATATAATTCTTTAAATTCACAAATAGATTATAAATCTCTAACTGTAACAATAAGAGAAGATAACTATTATGAATTTAATACTCCTAGTGGTTCTGGAACGCAAATTATATATTCAGAAGAATCTACAGAAACTCCTGGTATTTTTAGGGAATTTAAAGTTGATTATTCTGATGATAAAATTACTAAAATTTATATAACTTGTAATTCTTTAAATGAAAATGAAGATTTTGGAGAGGGCTTTGGTGATGTCTATTATATTTTGTATGATAGTTTACAAACTGAATCAAAGATGTTTTTATGTAAACAAGATATAACTCCTCTTGTAAAGTTAGATTCTGAAAGAAATTTATTAATACAAGACCCTGAATTGTTTATGGAAAATGCTACAACTATTGAAGAAATTTCTAAGTTTAAAATTAGTACTGTTGGATATAGTATAGGTTCTACTAATATAAGTGGTTGGGGTACAAAATATACATATCCTAAAAATTTCTTTTACCAAAACAAAGAGGCAAGTTATATAGAAAATATATTTAATTTTATGGATAAAAATTATCCAACAGGAATATATGATAAAGCATATATTTTAAAAGAAATTTTACATAAAAATGTATTAAGAGATATTGAAAATTATAGTACAGGAGCAATCACTGGTACTGGTAAAATCGTAAATCAACCCGTTGCTGAACTTGCATTATCAAAAATTAGTGGTAGTGGAAAGTTTGATGTTTTAGAAGACTTAATAATGGCTAAAAATATACCATTACAATTGAAGTCAATATTCTTCCAAATCGAATATCAACCTTTCTTCAATGGAGTTATAACCCATTCTAAGACTTTTGGTAAAGACAATATTACCATTAATGATAACCAATCAACATCTCTTGCATTATTAAAAAAGGATGGAATATCTCAAATAGAGAAAATAAATCGTTTTTCTAATAAATCGCTTCAAATAATGGCTCGTTATACCGATATAAATGACGTGCAGCCATTAGGAAGTGTTTACGGTAAAACACCATATGAAGATGTGGTGATTTATCACAGAGATATTTCTATTAATGATAATGTAATTAATGTTAATTATGCTGGTATGAAGGATTATGTATTGAGAAATTATTTTACTAGTGTATTTGCTAGATATAGAACATATAATTTAATGTCATATGGTGAATCTGTAACAAGAAGTGAAAATGAAAAAATGTATATTCTTATGTCTAGAGATAAATATTATAACGACGCTTTGAATGTTAATATTAGTAAATTTGATGATAATTTTGAAAATAATAAATTAGCGTTTTTAAAAAAATTCTTTAGTTTCTTTAAAGAAAATGCTATGGATAAAGTTACTAATTATAACGAGGAATTAATTAAAAAGATAGATAATATAAACAGTGGATTTTTAGTTTATAATAATGAATATTATTCAAGTGATATTAATGCATTTGCTAGTGGTAATTCTATGTGTTTTAATGTATCTATGTTTGATAATGTTTCTGCAGGTGTTTATATAAAAAGTTTAATTACAGACGTGGTGAAATATTCTCTTGAACCTTATTATTTCGGTTCATTTGGTTTAACTAGTGATGATTTGAATAATGATGATGATGAAGAGGGTCATAAAAATTATACAGGTACAATGATAGATTATCATTATATTATAGATGATTTTGAAACAGGTAAAACTCAAAATTTATCATTTATATTCTGTAATAGTAAAAACAATTATATACATGAGGAAGAATTTTTTGATGCTTATTCTGCTACAGGATATGAAAAAGTAGTGGAGGCTTATAATCAATTATATGAACTTCCTAGAGTTTTAAATTATGAAGAATCTGAAGAAGATGATGGAAATATTGTATTTTCTAATATAATTTCGTTTGGTAAAAATTATTATTTAGATAATAAAGAAAAACTTAATATGACATTTCAAATAGAGGTATTAAATGATAATACAATGTATGAAGACAAAAACGATGTATTATTTAATACTAATTTAATATCATTAAGTGATTTAATCACAAGTGATACGAGAATTGCTAAAGGGTTTGAAACTACAGCATATAAAGGTTCTAAGTTTGATATTAAGGATTTAAACGCATCAATAGATTATACCGACGGACTAAAAGATGATACAATTTTATACGATGACATTTATAAGGGAGTTTATAGAACTATTATTAGTTTTAATATATATAAAGAGATAAAAAGTGGATATCACGTATTTAATAATGGAAGAATAAATTTTCCTTCTCAGAAACATAGTAGTTATAGATTTGGTAGAGAATATAGAGAATACGGATATAGTTCATATATAGATTTAAAAGGAATTACTATAAATTTAGCGAATAACGAGGGAACTGTAACTGTTGATTTTTATAACTATATTCATGCCGCTCCAAATATTAGTGAAACTATAAAAGTTGGGGAAAATTCAATACAAGCAAATAATGTTAAATTTGTAATTACAAGAATAGAAGAAAACGGAATATTCAAATGTTATAACTTTAGGTTTGACGGTTATGCTGTTAATGGTTATTCATATCCTGATACGCCTGCATTAGTAAAATATAATAATGCAAATTTAGAATTAAATTATAGTTGGTTTTTCTATGCTAGAAAAATAGGAACAAAAACAGCAACTAGAAATGATATGTTCTTCCAATATATGGGACCAAATCCTTCTAAAATTTATTCCGAACAAGTTGAATATCAAAACAATCTTGTATATGTTTTAGCAGATGAAATGAAGAAACATGAAATATATGATGAATACTCAACACTTCCTTCTAATTTTGTGGAAATATCTGAAAGAGGTAATGATTTTACTATTGATATAAAGAAGGATAACGCTGGAAAGTGTTTCTTAGAAATTAATGTGAGCCGCAACATAGAAAATTATAAATCATTTAGATGCTATTATTTTAGAGGAAATCTTGCTAAAGTTGATGAAACTAGAACAGGTAAATATGAGTTTGTATTCGCTATTAATAATCTTAAACAAGGTATAAATAAAATTTATTTATCTTTATTAAGACAAAGAGATATGAAGATATTAGATGATATGAATATGGATTCAGGACTAGAAAATTATAACTACGTTGCTCAACGAGGAAGAATGGTAGAAGAGTGATTGAAAAATCACTCTTTTATTTTTTAAAATAGAGTGATATAATTATATTATAGAGGTGATTATCATGCTATTGTATTTTGACAACACAAGAACATTAAAAACTATAATTCCTCATGGGGAGCCTTGTAGACAAGGTGATACATTAACGTTAGAAGTTCTTTTTGATAAAGAAGTTTTCATGGTAAATAATGTAGACGTATTCGACCAATGCACCATAGGATTTAGATATTTAAGACCAGGTGAGGATAAATTCTCGGCGTTAATTCCGTTTGAAGAAAGATATGCTGAAAAAGTATTTAATAGAATAGATGAAAAAGAATTTATAGGAGCACTTGAAGACGGTGAAGAATATACAACTGTGGGAATAGGACCTAGTAGTGCTAATATTCAACGTATAACAGATAAAAATGGTGAGTTAAAAATAACTATATTAGTATATTATGGTTCAAAAGTTTTAGTTACATCTCAAACAGTTATAAATGTTGAAGATACATTGGGATTAAAACCTAATGAAGGATTAGGCATGACACAATCACAATATAATGCGTTAATGGAAGCGTTTGAAAATGTATTAGATTTTGATTTTACAAAAATTTTTAATCCATTAACGGCAAAGGAAATTAGAGATATTTGTGAAGATGAAATTATAGGAGGATAAAAAAATGAGTGGAGAAACTAAAAAATATTTAGACGGTGACGGATTAAGTGTATTATGGACTAAAGTAAAAGCAGGAGACAATGCCGTAGCAGCAGGAGCGGCAGAAGACTTGCAGTCTGCAGTTACAACTATTAATACTAGTATTGGAGCGATTAATACTAGATTAAATGGTGGAGACCCTGTTTATGCAGCAGTTAGAGATGGTTCTGGAAATACAATTACAGAAACATATATTCCTAACAGTAATAAAGGAGTTGCTAATGGAGTTGCAACACTAGATAGTAATGGTAAAGTTCCTTCAACACAATTACCTTCATATGTCGATGATGTAATTGAGGCATATTATTATAATGGTTCTTTCTATGAAGAAGATACTCATACAACTTTAATTACTCCAGAAACTGGTAAAATTTATGTGGATTTATCTACTAATAAACAATATCGTTGGGGAGGTTCAGCATACGCTGAAATTAGTGCCTCACTAGCAATCGGTACAACTTCAGGTACTGCATTTGAAGGTAGTAGAGGATATGCTATTGAGCAGAATTATGTAGAAAAAATTAAGACTGTAAATGATGTAACATCAGAAATTTATAGAACCAGTCCCGCAGGAATATTAAGGTTTGATAGTAGGGGTTCTAATCGTAGAAATGTGTTTGATATACACCCATACAATGTAAACAACGAAATTTATGCAACATATTCTCCAGTTGCCTCAGGTGAATTGAGCATGACTAAGACTGTTTTAAAATGCTCAGGAGGAACCGAAGTACCATATATTAATTTAAGTGTATATAGTTTTTACGAGGGTGGTTCTGCTCAAGGTGTCTCTAAAAGTTTAAAATTAACTTCAACATCAGTCACAATCGATGATTCCAAAATTGTAACAGAATCTGACACATTAACAGAAAATGAAATAAACGCAATCTGCGTATAATAGGAGGCGATTTGAATGCCTAAAAAATATTTAGATAGCGATGGACTAAGTGCCGTATGGGGGAAGGTTAAGAAACAAAATGAAAAATCCTTATACCATCTAGGAGCATTTGATACAATTAATGGTAATGTTATTACTAGGCAAACAGGATATGTTAAATTAGATGGTAGCGAAAGTTGGATGCCAGCAGGGACAACTGGTTATTTATTTCAAACAGAAGATTATAAAGCACCTTATAATAATCAATTTGTTAATAATCAATTAACTATAAGAACAGCCGATTATTTATGGCAAAATACTGATAGTGGTATAGCATTTGATATAAATAGAATAAATATTAGAATTGACAATATTACAACTATTGCTGATTTACAAGCATATTTAAGTGCTAATACAATTTATATTCAATACAAACTAGCAACTTCCTATACAGAAGAAGTTATAGAAAATCAACCTTTAAATACATTAGACCAAAAAGGAAGTAATTGGTTAAGAGATGAATGGAATAAAGGATTGAATTTATTTGACTATAATTCTACTCGTAAAGGTGGTTATTATTATTTTGATAATGGTAATTGGACATCCTCTAATCAATATATGGGAAGTGATTATATATCAGTTATTCCTAATACTATATATAGTGGTAATACACTAGGTCATATATGCTTTTATGATATTTCTAAAACATATATTGGTGGCGTAGTTTTACAAGCCGATGGTAATATTACTACTCCAAATAACGCTTATTATTTAAAGTATTCACCAAATATAACTACTGATACTGTTATGCTAAACGAAGGAGACCACGCTTATCCTTATCAAAAATATAATGGGGCAATAGTTCATAAGAAAGATTTACCAGAAAAATATAATACTTCTGGCTCTTCAAAATATATAGGTTATAATGCCGAACTAAACTCATCACCAACTTATGTTGCCACATTTAAAGATAATTATGATTTAAATGGTTTATGTTGTAGTTCAACTGATGCATTAAATGTAGGTAGGTCAAAATCATTATTATCTTATTCAGCAGGTGGAAATGATGATGTAGAGGCTTTACAAGATGCGTTT